>ENA-ORBV01007067-ORBV01007067.1-microbial-mat-metagenome-genome-assembly--contig:-NODE-7067-length-19439-cov-5.464208_pt1 | contig 19439 bp, 23 predicted proteins | sample MGYA00237777_ERZ505514 | MGnify/ENA primary metagenome ERZ505514 (study PRJEB26160, sample SAMN06269048) | microbial mat metagenome | isolation source: Oligotrophic lake microbial mat | place... | reverse complement strand
GCCTTGAAGTGCCTCGCCAGTCCGCCCCCTCCAAGTGTCATAGGCCCCGCCCTGAGCAGCCTGAGCCTCTTCCCTAAAGCCAGCCCCCCCGATTCGGCTCTTTTCCTCAAGCATAGCTTTGTACGAGTTCAAAACTCCGTCACGTTCAAGCTGAAAGCCCTGATCGCCCTTTAGAAGAGCGGAATCAAGAGCAGCCTCACCTTGGCTATACTCAGCGTCACCACGCCGCCTGAAAAGCTCCTTGATACCGGAGTCATTTTTGAGAAGATCCACATCTCTCACATTTGTGTCTGTATTGAGCTTGATACCCTGCAAAGCTTGTGGCCGTTGAGAGTATGCGTTCATTAGGCCCTGGTCGCCTGTTTGGGCAAAATTTGCGACTGATGAATTTATCTCTTCGTTCGTTTTTTCGAATGGCTTAACCACGCCGGACATATAAGCATTCGCTTCGCCTTGAAGCCCAGCCGATGCATCAGAAATTCTCGTAGTCATCGCCCCAAGATTAGTAGGAGCCTGAGCCTTACCCTGATTTTTCTGCATGATTTTGCCAGCAGAGCCTTTTTGTACAGGAGCCGCAACTTGGCCAGGAGGAACAGCAGAAGATCCGCCGCCGCCCGATAAATCGCCCTCCGATGAACTTTGAAGCCCCGCCGAAGGGCCTTGAGGTCCGCCGTTTCCAACTTCGTTACCCTCGCCATTAAAAATATCGTTGTTATCAGTAAGGCCCAAGGCCCCCATGATGTTATTGAAAGCGTAAGCCATGGTTTAGTTCCTCCCCAGTAAATCTTCAGCAGGTTGAGCAGGTTCAGCCGCTTGCATTTCGAGTTCTGGCATCATAGGTTCAGATGATTCACCCTGAAACTCCTCAGGAGCTTGCTGTTGTTGCATAGGTTGCTGAGGCATCTCAGGGACTAGGCCGGTATTAGCCATCGCCATAAGCATAGGATCGGTTTCAGTTTGAAGCCTCAGATGCTCTAGGTTGTGGTTCATTATCTCCGTGACTCGTTGCCCGTTATTTCGGACATTCGGATCATTCAAGAGCGCGTTATGCTCGTAAATATGCTTGGCATGATTATCAGTCGAAAGCGTCAAAACAGGCGCGCCCTGAATCAGCCGCTCATTCTCTGACTGGATCAAATCATTCTGAGAAAGCTCAGTTCTGTAAAGTCTTTGTAATGGCTCACCCTCGAGGATCGAAACGTAAGCTTGTAAGTTCTTTACTAGCCCCTTCTCCAAAGCCTTCTCAGCGATATCAAGACGGCCAGCAGTCGATTGCATAAGCGGATTGATGGTTTGGATCTCAATCGACTCGATTGGAGAAAGATCATCGGCTTTGAATGGCTTCATAAAAGATTGGAAGTTTTGGCCGGTCATTCTCACAAGGCGCTCCGTCTTTGCAAAACGCTGATAGTTTTTCACGGTCTGGAGCATGATCTTTTTTAGGATGACTTGGAGATTCTTGGAGTAGCTCGATAAAAACTCAAGTGCGTTCGTCGTTAGAGTCGCAATAGCTACGCCAGAAGTTGACGCCGGAAGTTCTCCCCTCACAGCCGCATTCACAAAAGAAAGTTGCTGCATGTTTTGGAGCAAGATCTCTGGAAGCTTGAAAAGCTCAGGAGCCGATTGCAGTAAATCAAGCTTCGTAGGAAGCCCACCGCCCGGAATGTTTTGTGGATTGTATGATATGAAGTTCATGCCATAGAGTTGATTGACTTCGATATCTGAATTCTTTGGAGTCGCGATATTGATCACGCCCAAAGCCGTAGAATTCGTAGCAAGAGCCGAATAACAAGCGTCCATCATCTCTTGGCTGGGCAGTAGGTTACTGAACATGGGATAGCCGTAGCCGATGCCCTCGATAGGCTCAGCCTTGAGCTGTTGAATGTGGTCTAGTCCTTCGTATGGGTTTACATCGTCATAGATGATGCATTGCTCGGATGCATAAACAAACATTCTGCCCTGAGGTAAAGCAGGAGAAGGTTTTACATAAAGCTCATAAACGTAAATCGTGTCCCTTGTGTCCCATGAGAGGATCCCGCTACTTGTTAAGGAACCCTCATGAACACTCGGTATCTTCTTAAGTTCCTCGTCAAGCTCAGGATGCTGAGCTATCAGATTCCATCGGTTCCTCTTGACTCGTACCTGAATCCATTCCTGATCCTCCCAATCTTCAATTGAGTGGTCGAACATAACATCGAAAAAAGATGGTAGGCGGATCTCGTTATCGCCTTCGTAAATTACCGACTGCCCACCGTCCTCTAACTGTTGCACTGCCTTAGGCTTTCCAAGATCAGATCGCCAAGTCGTCATGATGTAGCTAGTGCCTTGAATTAGCCCACGCTCAACAAGCTTTTCTTGCTTAATATCTAGGGTAGATCTTTCAACAGTCTCAGCAGAAATAGCGTTCGCAATACGAACCGACTCCGTAACATCGGACTTTGAGACGCGCGCAACTGCATTGAATGCCAATTTTGACTTAGTAAGAAGCGTGACAAGCGAACGAATTTGACCCCGCGCTTGTGGTACTGACATTTTTACCAACTCGCCTTTATCGCCAGCAAAGTTTAGGGAAGTCTCCCAGCTTTGAGCGTCAAGAACGGTCGAGTTGTAGGCATATGTATTTCTAGCAACTGCACTAGCCAAAGGATTCATATCGTATACGAACTTCGAATCGTTTCTCGCGATTAGTTCGCTTGCTAGGTCTTTACCTTCGAAGGAAAGCCAATACTCAAGCCGCTTGTTACTCATTTGCTGACTCTTTCCCGATACGCTCGTACCGTATAACTTAAGGCCTGTATGTCCATCGGCTCGCCGCCTTCTCTGTGCGCGAGATAAGCTTGAATAAATGTATTTCGCTGCTGAACATGTGGAATATAAAGCCTGATCGGCGGACTTGGCTCAGTCGAATAAACTGAGAGAATGGTTTCTGATAGGCCCCAAGGAAAAAAGCCCCAAGGGAGATATCCCCACCCCTCGGCCCCTCTTACTGCGCTGTAAAGCCAGTCGGTTTCTTCTGATCCGCCCACGAATTGGCCTAAGAATGTCAGAAATAGTCGGTTTATATTTGGTGTTCTAGTGTAAATCTGAATCTCAGAAAACTGCTTTCCGCGCCCAACAAGCCCAGCGTGAAAAGGAGCCATCTTGATTTCCGAAACGTGCCTCTCGTATAAAATACCGGCCGACAACGCGACCATGTTGGTCACTCGGTGAAATGTAACAGTGAAATTACCAGCCGATACCTGATCCACACTCTTGAGCCTCGTTATCACATCCTCGAAAACGATGAAATCTCCTGCGAGTGGAGTTCTATCGGGAGAATTTAGGACACCAGAAAGTTGGTTCGCTACTACGGAAACCATCGACACAGCATAGTTTTGGTTGCTGTAATCAATCTTGGTGTTTTTCTTCCGCTCCTTCATGATTCTATTGTCGGTAGAAATGAGGAAAAGTACGTTCTCAGGACCAACAGCCCCGCCAGAAAAAAGCATATCCGACTCTGTCCAAGTGTCGTTTATGACGTTGTAGAAGTAGCTACCAGTCTTTGTGGTTTCGTTCGGTAGCACAGTCGAAAGTCGGTACGTCCTATCAGTCTCGTAACCCACAGCCGCCGTTGCTGTATCTAAACCAACCACGCCAGCGATTGGCTCGAAGCGGTTTTCGATTCTGCGAGAAATGATATCCACTCCCGTGTCGGTAGCTGAGCAAACACCTTCGACCGCTTGAAAGTGAACCCGGTTATTAAGCACAGCCGCGCTATTAGCCGCCTCAGTCGATACGGTCGCATCAAGCGAAGTGGCTTCCATATTGTCTGGCCGGTTGCCTGTAATCTTAAATACACCGTCCACTTTCAGCACGATAACTGAGTTCCTGAGGGGGAGGATTCGCTTGATTGGTTGGTTCTTACTGCCCACAAATATTTTGTTTAAAAGCGGCACAGCCTCGCCCTGGCCAATCTTTGAGATATAAACCGCCGATTGCTCGGAGTCGTTCGTTGAACTTACTTGTTCCCCGGTAGAAAACGATGCAGGTAGGACCGGAAAGAAAGCCCCGCCAGCGCCAGACGTGCTTGCCCGGAGTGAAATCGTTCCAGTAAAGCCTTTTGCTGATATGCGTGTTTGTCCGGGCGTGTCGGTGATTCCTGAAACGTAGTTGCCAAAGGCAATTGCCGAAGCGTCGCGGTTAATTGCCTTAACGATTCCTTGCGCCGTATTGCGAAGCTCAACCGCAGTTGTTCCGCTCTGGTCAAGATGAAATATTGAATAGGTTCCATTGCTATCGCCTTGGAAATAGAGATAAGAAACCGCGCTATGTGCAATAGACGCCCCGCCAGAGGTCAGAGATATTTCGAATGTGTCTGTAGTCTTTGACACAACAAAGTACGCGCCAGCAGCGAGAGAGCCGCCTGAAACGGTCGATACATAAATGCTATCCCCGTTTAAAAGCCCATGCCCCACATAATCAATCCGAAGATCACCAGCATCATTAGTAACTGAGTCGGATTTGGCGGTTCTATTCCCAATGCCCGTTCTTGCGACATATCTTCTTGTGGTACTGGAAAGTCCATCGGCAGATAAAACCTTTACCTCAATGAAGTCCCCGGTTGCCATCGCATCTACATCCGCTACATCAAGATCGACATAGTGGCGAGATTGACATTTTGCGTATAGGACCATGTTATTAAAAAGGCAAATGTCCTCGGCTAACGGAGGTCTTGCGTTCGCTTGGCTTTCACCCTCCCTAGAATTTGGATTGGTATAAAGCTCAGGAGCAAATTCGACTAGCACATCGTCCACTGTGTCAACGTAGCTTACAAAACCATCCGCGATCTCCGAGGATGAAAGTTTAACCTCGTCAATAAGCCGAAAGTCCGCGTCTGGCGATACTGTTGAGCCGGATGATTGTGTAGTCCGGTATACTTGATAAAACCAATTTTGACTCGTCGCGGTGATATCTGTAGGAACCGAAAATTCATATAAACCAGCCCTTGTTGCTGTGTAGTCCAGAGTGTTACCCGATAAATCATCTGCCCCGGTACTTACAATCGTGAAAGCATTCGCACTCGTTACAGTAACCACGGAAGTTCCCGCCGTTACTTCAGGAACCCCACCGGCACTACCAGAAATTACTATGCTCATTCCGCTTGTAAGGTTGTGGCCGGTAGATGCTACGGTTACGACGTTAGCTGTTCTAGTCCAAGCCACAGTCAAAACCTTTTGGTTGGTTAATACAACCATGTCAGAAGGCGCGCCTAGAACTGTGTTTTGATTCGCGTCCTTTCGTCCGAATACTACTCTGACTCCAAGTTGGCACTGTCCAGAGATAGGGCCATTTTGGGACAGGAAATTACCGCGTACATCAAGAGCACTAGGAGCGCCAGCCTTGATAATGGTGCCATTATACGCATCAATTTTGAGCGTACCATCGTCAGTTGTGAAATAAAGATTTCCGCCTTCTTCTACTCCCCTCGAAATTCTCCCACCGCTCACGGTAAACGATTGACCCGATAGAACCGTTTCGGTCCCAGTTTCGTTTGGAGCTGTGCCGGTATTCGATAGGTACGAAATTTTGTTCGCATATACAGCAAAGAGCCGACTAGAGAATTTAAAAATCTGGTTGAGCGTCCCAGTTACAGGAGCGAAATACTGATAAAAGCCCCTTGTCTTTGAAATCACATCGTCGTCATTGATGACTATATTCAAAGCTTTTTCCATCGCCCCATCAGGCAAAGAAAAACTATTAGCCTGATCGAACAAGCCTAGAAACTTTCTGATTTCAGCAGTTGAATATGGCATTACGGAGTAAATCCTTTAAATCTTCCGCCAACCGGCCTACCTCGCAGTAATCCATTTCGATTCATGATTTTAACTGGCTCTGATTTCATGCGAGGATTCAAAATATTAGTAAGGTCCGATAAAACCATATCAGCCTCGCCTTTTAGAGCCGCCATGCCCTCGAAGTCGGATATTGCCCCAAGTACCCGGTGACAAGTCCAAAGCTCAAGAAGTGGGATAGCCTCGTCTGGTAGTTGAATTACAGGAGAAGTCTGTTTAATGCTGATGTAGTCGCCAGCCACAAGATCGGTCGGAACCGCCCCCGTCGCAAAGACGATATCGAGTGTATTGATGCCGGTTATCGCAATGTCCATAGAAAGAATAGAGGAGCCAGACTTGGCCTGTACGAAATCAACTACCGCGCCCGCGATCATGGTTGCCGGTACGTTACTGCATGTGACCGTAGAACCCGCAATAGACACAACAAGGGCCGCATCCTCCACTAAGCAATGCCTGGAGGGTTGCAGGGGATACCAGCCCAGCATTTGATAAGAGGCACTTACAGGAGCAGGTGATAATACGACTTTATCTCCTCTGAAATAAAAGCCTTCAGGTACGCCCGATGATGTGGAGTAATTGTGCAAATCGGAGATTTCAAGCTGGGCAAGATTCGATTGATTCGAAGTCAGAGCCGTTCCATGCCTTAGCTTAATTTCGTGAAGCGTCCGCCCAATCGACCTGTAAGGGATGCCGTAAGCGGCCTGATCTGCAACAAGCGTTTCGGTATAGTCTTTCAAAAAGAAGTTTTGGCGTACTTTCATCAAAGCAGGTACGACTTTTTCCCGCATCGCTTTATCTGACATAACCAAAATATTTGCAGAAGATAATAGCGCCTGATTCGCAGGTACAGTTATCCTTCGCTTCACATCCTCAAGAAAACTATCGACCGTTGTACTCATCGATTAAACCTTCATTCGCTTACCGGATTTAAAAGAAGGAATGGCTTTAGAAAGCCTAAGCTCCTCAGGTTCATTAGAAGCAAAGACTACTTTCGAAGGTCTTGATTCTTGTTCGCGAGATTTTGGTTGGAAGTAGGCCTTGCGCTTTTTTAAAAACTCTTCTTCCTCATCTTCCGAGCCATCTTCCATCGCAAGCTTATCGCTAGAAGATTCTTCCATGTTCTCTTCCGCAACTTCCGAAGCCTCTTCAAGCGTATCGTCAAGATCTTTCGAGGATAGTTCAGAATCCTCGCCATCTTCGGACATAATTTCACGCATCAATCGCTTGATTTCTTGTAGCTTCTCTTTTCTCGCTTCATCGTACATCGGATGCCCCTTTTTATGGTGTTACGCCTTGGATTCTAGCAATGATTGAAGTCCTACCAGCCGTAATCGTTACGTGCGCCCGGATGTAGCGATATCTTGCCGTGAGCTGAAAGAATGTTGAACTGTCCGCCGTTATATTTGCTGTCATCGAAGATATATCCAGCCAAGTAGCAGTAACCGCCGGATTCGGCGCGTCGTCGTTCGTTGATTGAAGCTTAACAACAGCCCCCGCTATTGCTGTCGATGTGAAGGTATGGACACCAACCCCTTCGGCAGTGATATTTACAGCAGTCCCAACCAGTGCGTTCGCTAGACTTGTAGCCAGCTTAATGCTGGCCGCATCTACTGAAATTACGAAATAATCAGTCGCAAGTGAGAGCCCAGTGGGTAGCGTAGTGGTAGTGGTTAGCTGGCCCTTTAAGCCAGTCGTGAGGCCGTGAGCAGGAATCGTAATAGCGTCAAGAACTAGATCAAGTTCCGTCCCTACTCCGGCAGTAGTTTCAGCGGTTGTAACCGTCCCGGCCGCCGATTCAGCAGCATTTTTTGGAACCGGATTCGTTGTAACGCCATATGAAACCTGAGTCATGGTCATGGTGCCGTTAGCAGCCGCATCACTACTCGTAATAGCCGCTGTAAATCCCGTAAGATCATTAAAAGCAGTCTCGGCCCTAGCAGCTACATGCGCCGCTGTTGTGTCGCTTGATATATCGGCAAGGCCCTTATATGTCGCAGCAGTCCAAAGAACGCCCGAAGGGGCGACCGAAGCCACACCGCCAGTAGTTTGCACTCCCAAAATTCCGCCAGCAGTAGATTCATCGAAATTCTTAGGGACAGGATTAACAGCAGGAGCTTTAAGAACCTGCGTCAAGGTCATGGTTCCATCAGCAGCAGTGTCGTTAGTAGTGATAGCCGTCGTGAAACCAGTAAGTGCGTTAAATGCGATTTCGAAAAGTGCTGCAACAGACGCGGCCGTGGTTGCCCCTGAAATATCGACCAGCGCCTTTCGGGTTGCGGCGGTCCAAAGAGCGCCAGCAGGTGTTACAAGAGCGCCCCCGGTTGTATCAGCAGCAATCGCATATTTAACTCCGGCCGTATCTTCTACGATAACAAAGTCTCCGTTATCAGTAGCGGCCTTCGCTTCGAAAGTAAGTGTCTGCACTTCGGCGACAGGCTTAGTCAATGCTACGGCATACGAAACACCGGAAGCAGCCGAAACGATAATAAAATCTTGATGTGCAGTGTTTGCTTTTGTATCGAATGTCAGGGTTGATACTTCATATACCCCCGAGTCGAAAGTTTTGGCTGCCGGAGTGTTAACGTCCCACACCGCATGAACGGAATACGCTCCGTCCATAGCCGCTACATCAAAAGGCGCGCTCGTTTCCGTTGTTACTGCGTTTTCGTTCCTTAGTATTTCTGCCGATTGAACCTTCATTTCTCGCTTCCTCGTATAGTTATTTTTATAAAATTAACTTCCTGTGCCAACATAGTAGGTCATTGTTTGGCTACGATTCATACCTGCGGCCGATCCGTTTGCGAATGTCGAGGTTCCTTCGGTTCCATCACGATAAATCGAAATGTCACCCGCTGTGCTAATTTGCGCCAGCCCCGCATCAGCAGTTCTTGCGCCAGAATTGAGCATCTCGCCAAGCGTACATCCCTGAGTAACCGTCAGAGGACGAAAGCCGACTGGTATTTTTGTATTGTTTACTAAGGCAGCACTACTCACCGTTGGCGTTGCTGTGCAACTTGGGAGATATAGCGTAACCCAATCGCCGACTCTTTGAAGTCTCAAGGTCAGGGAGCCAGTTGTCCCCGCACCAGTAAATGAGAATGTTGAGCTAAAACTTGTGGTAACGCCGTACGGCCAACATGGTTGTAGCTTTAGGCCCCCGGTCACTAAGGTGTGCGTTCCCGACTGCGAGCCTGATGTCTCTACGTATGTACCAGCTATCGCATTCGCTAACGAGGTAGACGCGTTGAATGTATTGGTAGCAACATTCGCAGCGTAATATGTCGCGCTGGCACTGAGCCCCGTAGGTAAGGCCCCGGTGGTTGTTAGATAAAACTTGTCGCCGTTTGCCATTCCATGAGAATTCAGAGTGAATACACCCGGAGTCGCAATTGTCACAGTAAAGGTGCCGGTAAAATAGTTTGCTTTAACGTCACCAAGCAAATTTGTAGCCGTAGCCGTTCTGGTATTAGAGCTATTTCCTATGTCGGTATTGAATGCGTTGAGTGTCGAGCTTGCCGCCGACGCCCAAGATGAAACAGTTCCATTAGTGCTAAGAAGCTTTCCGCTGTTTGCCGCCTGCGAAGGGAGCAGCGTATTAAGTAGCGCATCCGCTGTTGCCGCATTTACTCCTGTCCCGCCGTTAGCAAGAGGAAGCAGGCCCGTGATAGCAGTATCCGCTGGAATATTTGTAAGAGTATTAGATGATCCGCTAATTGTCTTATTCGTGAGTGTTACCGAAGCAGCATTTTTAGTTGCATCAGAGGTGTTATCTACATTCCCTAGCCCAACTTGGGATGCAGTAACAGAGTGAGGATTCGATATGCTTGATGTGTGCGAAGTTAATGTGCTTGATGTAGCTCTTGTGTCAACGTCCGTTTGAAGTTCGTTTAAAGCACCTTGGACCGTAGTAGCCGCGAGGTTTCCACTTGGTGTATTCGTTAACGCAGTCCCAGCATGTGCGTCCGTTGTGTCGGCGATGTGGTCTGATAGGGATGATGCGTTCGTATTAATCTGAGTTTGAATCGCCGAAGTCACACCGTCAAGATAGCCGTACTCAGCATTTGATACCGTACCAGTTCCGATATCAGCCGCATTGATTGCGCCAGGCGAAAGGATGTTCGCTAGGACTTTCCAGTCTGTTGTTGCTGCGTGGTATTGGATGATAACGCATTGGCTATTACGGTTTAAAACTAAAGTAGCCGCGCCCTTGATGGTTTGGGCACCGTTTGGAGTAATCGTGATGTTATTTGTCGCTGCGTCTGGCTTGCCATCGACAATTGCGAAGATTTGCCCATCTGACCCCGCTTGAAGGGATACAGCAGTAGCACCGGCAACAGTTAGATTTATAACAACCGCGAAATCAGTTGCGTTCGCCACAGTAACGGGAGTCGCAACAGCAACCCTTACCGCCTGCTTCATCTGCTTTGTAACTCCGGCCCGATCTCGCAAGGCTATGAGAAAGTTCGAGAGAGAAGGCCAGTTTACTTCGCCTGAAGTCGGGATTGAGTAGGTTGTTCCATCCCATGAGCCTGAGGAAGCCATTTGATAACCTCAAAAAAAAGGGGGAGGGCCAAGGTTTCCCCTGACCGTTCCCCAAGTTTTACATTACTAAGTAGCGGATTCGTCGTTGATGCCAGAGATATAAAGGTTTTGATTCGGTTCAGCAGTGAAGATGTATTCATCGCTGAATGACTTGAACTGATAACCAGCTTGGTTAGTCAATTGCTCGATCAAATCTTGTCCCATTCCAGGAACTTTGAAACCGACTTGAGCTGATCCCGATCGATGCCAAACTTCTGGTTTCAGAACGAATGCATCGCCTTCTTTTACGTTGCGAGTCGCTTTGACGGTGATTTTTCCGGTCTGAGTGTAAAACTCAATGTCCATGAATCCGTTTGCAGCGTTATTTGGAGAGTAGGACTTGTCGTAAACACGAAGGCCAGCTTCGGTATTTGCGAGAGTTCCCCAAGTTCTAGGATTGACGTAACAATTAACTGCGCCTTCAAGTCCGCCACAGTTAACAGCGTTAGCCATACCTTCTTGCAGCTTTGCAAGTGTAAGCTTCCCAGAGCAAGCGTACAGATTGCCGGCGAACAACTCATATTGCGAGTTGTTGATGCCGAATACAGTGCCCGTTGTTCCGAGGATGTACTTAACGCCGAACATTTCGCCCTGAGTTTCCCAGCCGTCGAAAACAAGCTTGTGAGAAGTTGCGGAAGAAGCTGCTACGGGAGTGAAATCAACTTCGATGTAGCCGAATTGCGCATAAGGACGAACCAATTTGCCAGAAGCCACTACTAAGCCCGAGCTAGTTGCAATTTGGTTGACTTTGATTCCCTTTTTGCCGACCCAGTGGCCAGCCGCGAAAGATCCGGGAGCCAAAAGAATCATCTTACTTGCTGCGCTGATTCCGCCTGTAGCAAACACGATTCCGTTAAGAGTCGCCGCGCCCGCTGTGAAAGAAACACCGCGATAGGTCGCAGTTGCATATGAAACATATCCCAAGCCTTCAGTCGCTTGGCCGTACCAGCGAGAAATTTCTTTCAAAGCGCTGTGCGACTTCAAATTGTTGCGAGTGATGAACTTTGTAGCTTCCATGAAAGCGACTTTGTCGCCCATTGATCGTGAGATAGTGGCGAAAGGGAGGATAGAAGGAAGAACCGAAACATAAGGCTCAACTTCTGTTTGTTTCACAGCGCCAGCGATTGCCGGGTTGATTGTGAAAGCGTTTTGAGCTGATCCGCCGAAAGTGATTCCGACTTCTGCGCCCAAAATTACGTCTTCCTTGAACTTGTCGCCGACTTTCCCCTTTTCTTCCCAAGGAATGTCTTTTTCTAACTGCTGATCGTTAGGAACCAAGTCATGGTCCTGGCCGTATGTCTCTTTGAATAGATCAATTACTGTATTGTCTGATACCTGCATTGTATTTAACCCCTTTCGAGTGTTTTAGTTATTTAGGAAGCCAATCGATAAGAATTTCGATAGTTCCAGCAGCCAGAGTGTCCATGTCAGGACTGTTACCCCAGTCTACTTTCAATGCGATGTTACCATTAGCGCCTACTGCGATTTTTGTTTCCAAAGTTGAAGCAGTTAAACCGGTTGAAACTTGGTCTTGACGCTCAACCAAAGTGTTAGAAGCTGAGTAGCAGCGAGCTACCATGTTCAAAACGCTTCTAGCTTGGCCGCCCATATTGACGATAACTGCCATCGCATCAGCGCCCATCGATGTAGCATCGAAAGCTGCAAGCAAGAACTCGTTAGTCGTTCCAAGGAAGCTATCAATAACCGCTTGCGAAGCAATAGCATCGAAAGCAACTAAGCTTGCGCTATGAGCTGGGATAGCAATTACAGTTTTTGCGGCCGTTAGTTTGTAAAGAAGCTTCAGCGTTTGAGGCTGAGTCCTATCCAATTGGTCATTGTATAATGCTAAATCTCGCATCGTCTTTTTTCCTTTATGCTTGTTTGATTCTTGAGTTGATCCACTCGTCAATTCCTAGCTTCTTCTTAGCCTGTGGAGCTTTCGCGTCCGAAGGTTTAGTACGAACTTTGGAACGATCAGAGAGGAGTTGATTTGCTTGGTACTCGGAGATTCTTTTCACAATATCTAGTCCCAGAACTTGTACAAGCTCCGGGGTTTCGAGCTGTGGCAAAAACTCTTTGATATCTTCATGGATCGAGGAAACTGCTTTCTGAGAAGCTTTATCGGCTGGCAAAGATTCTTTCTTAGCATCCATCCTGGCCATCATCTCATCGATGATTCTGATGACTAGTCTCGGAGTGGGTTTTCTACCCAAGGCTTTCAGAGCGTCCCCAACTTCCTTGTCGAGGTCTTCGTGGGCCTGCTTAAGAGTCGCTTCTTTTTCAACCTTAGCCCTCTTGTCGGCATCGTCCTTGTCTTTATCTTCTCGGTCTTTAAGCTTAGCCTCGAGTTCGCGTGCTCTAGCCTCGCCCGGATTTTGTCGCCTTAGTTCCTCTTCCTCAAGATCTCTGATCAAGAAATCTTCCATCAGCTCTTTGGCTTTCGCCTTGCCAAGCTTTTGGGTTAAGAAGGATAGATCACCAGCTTCCAAAGCCTGTTGAACTTGCTGAACGGATTTTTCTTTCTGAGAAGCTTCTTGGAAACGTCGGTCAGATGCTTGTCTGATCTGATAGTCCCGCACTAGCGTCTCGTAATCGATTTCTACGTCCTTGCCGTCAACCTTTACCTTGTGTTTAGTTCCCATAAACGGATTCGATGACTCGCCTTCTTTCGATGGTTGAGCTTTCGTTGGTGTCTGTACTTGCACTTTGGGAGTGGGTACATACTCGCGTTTTTGGTTGCCAGAAATAGCGCCAGGAGCACTAGCGCCCCCAGCAGCGTTCGCTGCATCAGACATTAAGTGCCTCGCCGTTATTGAGGGTAGAGGTTATGAATTCATATGATTGGTATAAGGAGAACTTATAGTAACTTTAACACAACTACAAGGAACCGTGACACGAGAGGAAGAATTTGCGCGCCTAGTTATAGAAAAACAGATGAACTTCCAGCGCCTCGGTTGGTGTCGGAGTCGATCCGTAAGTCACCTTAACGGCTAGCTTACCTTGGGAGTCGTACCACCAACCAAAACTTGTAGAAGTCTCGCCCTGTTTCACTATCCTCATGACCTGAGCCGCGGTCACATGCCCTGAAACTTGAATGATCTGCTCAGTGTCATGCTTAAGATTTACTATCTTGATTTCGCCTGCGAGGTTGTCGGCAAGAGTCACCCCATTCTTTAGCGTTCTGATCACTTCTTCTACGAACGTCCCCATATACTGAAAGAAGTCTGGGATCTTTTGCCCAACTTCAGTTGCTAGATATTTTGAGATTTCCAGAAGCCTTGAGATTGTAATTTTCATTTAAGATGCGCCTCTGCCATGTGGATTAGGGCCTGGAAATTAAGACTAGGGCAACACTCTTCAAGATATTTTTTCGCAATCTCAAGCTTTCGCTCTAAGACTTTAAGTTTCTCTGAAAAGCACGAGCACGTTCCGTGAGCTTTACATTTTTCTTCTGGTTCCATTTCCAAAAACCTTTCTTTCAACTTGAGTAAATCCCTGCTTTGGTAGAATCGGTGCCGTTTTGTTGATAGTAGGCGGAATCCATTGCGTCTGAGAAGGATAGTTCCCGGCCGTATATGGCGAGGATCTATCGATATGTCTCGTGCCATACATAAAAGCTGCGAATGCGTCCATGTGGCCCAGCGTATTCGATCTGCTAAAGTCTGTTCGATTTTTATTGAAAGTACCAGATCGACAAGTTTGCACAAGTAGCTCACATCTGGGATGAATCAAAACTTTGTTAGTGGTGAAACGATTCGCGGCCACATTGATGTTAGCTTCCCAGTCCTCTTTCGTAGGAGTTCTGATTTCGATCCCGTGTGTCTGAGAGATATCGACCTGAATCTGTCCAGAGGCGTCCACAACGATCGACTTCACATCGTACTGAGATAGCCATCGCTCCTTAAGATCATCCGTTATCTTCTTGGTCGATGTGTTGTGTGGCCACCAAATCTCATCGATCCAAAGATCCTTCGCTTGTAGAAAGTCATGACCGACTAGATAAGCTGCCGTGAAGTCCCTCACTCCGCCCCAATCTGCATATACTTCGAGGTTTACCGGACTTGGGATCTCAAAATCTCTAACGTGCAGCAGTTGATCGAAGTCGGGAGCTAGGACGATAGATCTGTCCCTGATGACTTGGCATAGATACTCACGCTTCCAGTCATCCGTATGAACTCCGCCAGCCCTTCTTACGCAAGCCTCGAACTGTGCCGGAGTTAGGGCCGTATTATCGTAGATGGTATAGATATAAAGGCATCCGCTAAGCTCAGCCTTGGCCATCGTCTCGGTGATAAATGGGTGGTCTGGAATCTTTGGCGGGGTAGTAAGAAAGATCATCTTTCCGGCGTCCGAGTGGGTTAGTGCCGGACCAAGATCTGAGCGCATCGACTCCATATAACTATCCGGCGAACTATCGACCACTTCCTCGATGTAGATATTTTGGAGTGTCTTGCCCCTTTGAGAAGATGAGTTAACATCGAAGCCCCCGATTATTAACTCTGAGTTTCCTATGTACCATCTCTTCTCGGATTTGAGCCTTCTGACCACACCAGGAGGAGCGTCCTTTATGATCCTCTCAAGCCTCGGTACAACGATATCCCGGCATTGCTCATAAGTAGGCCCAACTATCATTATGGATCGATCTGGGAAGCGTAGGCAGTCTTCCACAGCCATAGCTACGCCCATGAACGATTTTCCAAATTGTCTGCTGCAAAGTACGACTGGTTCATCGACTTCGGGAGGTAAGTCTCGTATGGCATGATAGATCGGTAGTTGTTGGTCCCAGAGCTTGTACGATAAGCAGCCTGCATTCCACATGGCGTGAGCTGCATCGGTATAGCTAATCATTCCTTATTAGTTCCAACCGCCTGTTGCCTAGCTATCTGCCAAAGCACCGCCATGTTGTCCGAAGTCACCTTGATAGGCTCTCCCGACTCACCCGTTACTTCAATAGCCTTAAGAGTCGGATAGCAGTAGCTCATGAGTTTTAGCCAAACATCGATTTTTTTGTCGGGTCCGACTAGTGGTAGGAGCTTCATAATTTCGTCAATCGGGGATAGTTTCTCTTCGAGAAGTTGATCGAGTACCTTGCAAGAAGCCTTGTTAGTAGCTCCTTTTTTCCTACCCCCCGTTTTTGCCATCCCCTTTTTAAACATACTATAATTCTCCTACTTTAGAATTTCCGCATAACCGTTGCGGCTTGTGGAGCCATCATCTTCATTTCAAGCCCCGAAACCTTGTCGGTAAGAACTTTCAAATTATGAGTTGCCTGGTTATGCAGCTCAGATAAAGCCTCTTGAGCTTTCCTGATTCTCTCCTCAGCTTGGTACAAGGCTAGTCGGTCCTTCGCTCTTTGACGGAAGTCCATCGCGATAATCCCGCTTAGTATCCCGATAAATAGTCCGATAATAGCGAGAGCAGCTTCCATTTGTTCACCTTATGAGTTGCGGCATCAATCATTACCATAGCATTGATCTTTTTTAGATAACATTGGACTATATGCTAAGAGCAAGTCACATCAACACTTTGATATAGAAAGGAGTCAGAACATGGCTTCCAAGAAAACAGCTAAGAAATCTGGCAAAAAAGCGGCTAAAAAAGTTGCAAAGAAGGCCTGTTAATTCAGACTTTCGCCAGTAAAGCAGCTAGGCATCTGCTTGGTTAACTGCCTCACATCTTTTTTCAGAATGCTCACAGCCGTTTCCCAGCTCTAATCAACTTCATCCTCTCGGCTTTCTGATATGTCCCCGCCGTCAAACCCATCGCTTCAATTTCGGCGGATGAGAGCTTTCCGACATGCTCACGGCATCGGACTATCTGAAGCTCCTCGCCTTCTTTTGCCTCGCCCCATCTTACGTTGCATACCGCGCAGATCTTCATTTGGGTTTCTCCTCGCCGACCAGGCCGTTAACATCATTCGTTACCTTCGCCGCTATCACTCGCATCTCCTCGGGTTTGTTCATCTGCATGATCGAGTTCATCGCTTCCATCAACTTTGTTGTCGCTAGTGCTAGGACATCCGACCCCCTCCACGGTATCCCCTTGTGGCGGTCTATCAGTCTGAGAAGTTTTGGATTCATCGCCAACCCTTTTTGCATGACAAGATTTGCACACATTCCCCGCATGAAGTTCCGGCATGAAATAGTGATTTTTACACTTCACACACAAAAATATTTTGGTCGCCGGATCAATCTTTCTCACGCTTCCATTCGCATTGAACACGGATGACTTATCCATCGGCAATCGGTCTAGTATAGTTTTGTTTTTCATTGAGCCCTCACCCGGCAAACGCCATTACCTCAAATTCAGTTTAGCAATCCCAGTATCAATGCCGAGTTGTTGCAAAATCCAGAGAATCAGAATCAAGCACAGAACCCCGATGATCACTTTTTGAAAGGGCTGTGGCATTGGAATCTGAAGTACCAGCCAAGCTATGAAACCAAAGATTGCGATTGTGACAATTAGACCGATGATGCTCATGTTTGCTCCTCTAAATTTGATAATTCGCGTAGTCGTTCAAGTGTCGTAGTCTCGATCATTTGTCTAACTCCTCAAGCACTTTCCGCGCCCTGTTTCCATAGTCGCCGAAACTTCCTTCAACCCAGTCAATCGTCCAGTGTGCAGGATCAGCGTAAAAAAGCACCGCTCTCTCAAGTTCCTTGCATCTGGCTTCAAGCTTTCCATTTCGATCGCGAAGGGTTTTAAGTTCCGCAACCAGCGCGTCGCATTTTGAAGTTGCTTCCTCTATGTAGTCCACGCAAAAATCGAGGTTTGTCCCAGGGAGCGGAATCGAGCAGTCAAGCGACTTCAAAAGTTTTTCGAGCGATAAATAAAAGTCGCTCATTCTATTTTCGCCATGATTCCCTCCATCCACTGAACCCGTCCAGCCGCATTAATTCCCTGGTTTTTACAATGTGCAAATCGCAACTATAACGAAGTCTAAATATTAGTTTTGAACCGTCGTCGTTTTGAATAAGCTGATCTGCACTAAGGGTAAAAGTTCGGGTTTTGTCGCACCATTCGCACTGTTTTCTCATCCCAAAATCTCCCTAACTCGACAAATAAACTCAGGTTGCTTGGTGGTACTAAATGCGAATATGAATGATTCGCCCGGCGATGCCTGAATCGTTCCATCATGCATTTTGTAAAGCATGAAATCCCTTGGCTCGGGCTGAACTTCCCAATCAGCTAAAATCTCATCGTAACGGAAAAAATCAGTGTTTTTGGCCACGAGCCAAGCATGACCCGATCCAATTACCCTATGCCTTTTCCCCGATCTCAAAGCCTCTATCAAAGTCATTTGGAGCCTCCCAGAAGTTCCAAAAGTTTCTCGGATTGAGCGATGTGGGCGATTGTTTTAGCAGCAGAAGCATAAGCGGCAGCATAAGCGGCAGCATAAGCGGCAGCAGCAGCAGCATAAGCAGCATCATAAGCAGCATCATAAGCAGCAGCAGCATAAGCGGCAGCATAAGCGGCAGCAGCAGCAGCATCATAAGCAGCATCATAAGCAGCATCATAAGCAGCATCAGCAGCATAAGCGGCAGCATAAGCAGCAGCAGCAGCAGAAGCAGAAGCAGAAGCGGAAGCAGAAGCTCGTATTTGTCTCCACGCTACAGCGCCACCGCTTAATTCAATTCTCAGCGCATCGGCTACAAGATCGCAGCTAGGATGTCTTGAGCCGCACTGGCCACTATCAGTCATAAGGAAAATGAAGAAATGGGACTTTACATCCGATAAATCCGCGCCAACCGGAATCGCCTCTAAAAAACGAGTGGGCCATGTCATCGCTAAATCGTTCGGTATATGTTCAAAAATTCTATCTTCTAAATGGGCAATGGCAACAGGTATCCCCAACTCAGTTTCATAAGCCATGTGATCGTTGCTATGCACTGTGCATCCCACAGCACACCCTTTCCCTAACTCCCAGTACGTTCCCTTTACGATCTCGTCTAGCCGCATGTGCTCTGCGACTCTGGCTAAGTATTTTTCTTTCACCGCTGAATCGTTATGAAATGCTCGCATTGGTTCTCTCATTTCCGCGCCTTCTTCTTCTTATCCATGTCCGCAATCAAAAGCCCCTGAATGTACCTTGAGTACAAAATCTTCGACTTGAGGTATTTAGCCAAGTTTGGCGGTAGTGCGATGCTGAATCGAATGCATCTTTCTTTGTCCGTTTTCGGCGGTCTACCTGATTTTTTTAACTCGATCATTTTGTGTCCCCTTCGTTGCCGAAGAGTACGCTCATTAAACTCGCGCCGACAATTGCGTCAATGCCGTCAATGCCGTTAAAATCACCGACTTCAATTTCGTATGCCGCATTGCTCAAGTTGACATTAGACAAGCAAGCGATATCCATTTTGCGCGTTACTTCTGCGATTTGCGCCTTGTACTCAACAGTTATCTTAATCATTTTGTATCCCTTAGTTTGTTTGTTTCCCTGGCTACAAACGGAATATAAGTAATACCATAATTAAAGTCAAGTATTAAAGTAACACTTAAACAGCGCGGCCGTTCTTGCGCGTTGTCGGCTAGCCCCCTAGCCTAACCTCAATCGCCCTCGTAGTCATCGCGCTAAGCGCAACCAGTATACGTTTTAGTTCGTCCTTGAGTTGCTCGCATTCCGCCAAAAGCCTGCTCGATGTTTCTAGCTCCCGATGATACTGCTCGCTCAATTCTCCGCATCGTTCGCAATCGCTCATCTATCTAACTCCGCTAGTGCGGTCTGTAGATAAAGCATGTTTGATGTGGATGAAACAGTGAGAGCAATGCGGGACTCCTTCGCCACTTTTTCCAGCTTTTCGTTTCGAGCACGAAGGGTTTTAATTTCTCGCGCTTGCATTAAGATTATTTCTTCATTTAGTTCGCAATCGTTCATTCCGCATTCCTCAGAAGTTCCAAAAGTTTCTCGGATTGAGCGATGTGGGCGTTTGTTTTAGCAGCAGTAGCAGCAGCATAAGCCTGTCTCTTATACACATCTCCGAGCCCACGAGACTAAGGCGAATCTCGTATGCCGTCTTCTGCTTGAAA
>ENA-ORBV01007065-ORBV01007065.1-microbial-mat-metagenome-genome-assembly--contig:-NODE-7065-length-19444-cov-5.686684_pt1 | contig 19444 bp, 16 predicted proteins | sample MGYA00237777_ERZ505514 | MGnify/ENA primary metagenome ERZ505514 (study PRJEB26160, sample SAMN06269048) | microbial mat metagenome | isolation source: Oligotrophic lake microbial mat | place... | reverse complement strand
AACAGATCAGTTATATAGAAATTATGGTAGTGTTGTTGTTGCTACTGTTGCTACTGCTTGTAGTGGATCTTGAAGTGAAAACTTCAAGGATACCATTGTTGTAGATGCACACATCTTCCAACAAATGTGTGGTGCGAATGGACGTATCAGTAGCTTTTACATACAGTACGAGTACCAGTTACGTATGTACGATAGTTTCCTCCGTCATCCAGCGGGTGATCATGGCGCGACTTGATTTCGAATCAATGATGTCTGTGTCATCAGGGTAATAAAATGGTTGCCGTTACCAGATTCGGGGTTCGCGCAAACGTTTCTACGGTGACGAGAGGTACGAACATACTGTACAAGCACAGGAAGAAGAAGTCATTTAGTCATTGTAACAACGGTGTAGTGTGTGTGACTGTTTTTCACTCACAAACTTAATAGGGTATTATCATTCTTTTTTTTCACAACACTCTGAATGAGACCTGTCGGCAACCAACACCAAATCAAGAACACATCGAAACAGATGCCATATCGGCCATATTTCTTTATTACCAACTCGCTACTACGCTACCAGTAGACTCGGTTTTATCATGATTCCGCAACTCCTTCGTTTGTTATTATTAGTGTTGTTGCAGTGCTGGGCTGCTCAAGCTGCCGCTAATAACGAGCAGATGCAGCAGCACTCCTATCTTCGCCAAAGAAGAACAAGCAGAAGGCGGACCACAGACGATTCTTCGGTAGCTCCACCACCGACTACGGATGGCCTTCTGGATCATTCTTCCCATCACAGCAACATATTTTCTGGGAATGTACCGGAACAAACCCGAATTGTGGGTGGGCAAATAGCGCCTCTCAATAGTTATCCATCGTATATTCAATGGGTACAAGGTTGTGGGGGAGTATGTAAGTCCCACTGGTGCCGTCCTTCACAGACCTACCATGGTTTTTCATCCATCTCACTCATTCCGTTGTTTCTGTGCCTTTCTCGCTATAGTATATCACGACGATTTAATTTTGACTGCCGCCCACTGCAATTCCATTAATAATGCCATTGGTAGATATGCTCTGTACGTGGGAGGAGATGGCACGCACAAGAGTGGCACAAAGCTGTTTGCAGAAGCCGCCTACCAACATCCACTCTACAGTCCGAAAAATTATCAGGCGTACGACTTTGTTGTCTTGAAATTGCCTCAAAAAGTCGAGGGCGTGCCATTGGCAAAACTCAATTCCGACCCGGCCGTTCCCGTCAATCAACAGCCCTTGACCGTGGTGGGACACGGAGTTTTAGATGAAAAAGGCACTCATAAAGATTTACCTCCCGTCTATTATCATGTGACCATTCCCTATATTGAAGATTGCACGCCGTACTATCAAAACCGTGTGGACAATGACCATCACCTTTGTGTGGGAGACATGCCGAATGGAGGCAAAGATTCTTGTCAAGGAGATTCGGGTGGCCCAATTATGGATGCGGAGGGTGTCGTCATGGGTATTGTGTCATGGGGAATTGTACGTTTTTTTCAATATGTTTCTTGTGGAGTTCTAACAGTAGCAACTACCTCACTCACTCACACACTCGTTCGTTCGCTCGTTTATTTCATCGTTTCTATTGTTACCATAGGGTTGCGCACGTAAAGATCGACCAGGAGTCTACGCACGCGTATCCAAAGCCCACAGCTGGTTGGAACACTTAAAGTGCGAGGTCAGCGCTTATCCACCCGCTGAATGCACCCAATCGGCCATCAACATCACAGTGGATGAACACCCCGAACAAATTGGCATGAGACTACTAGATCAATCATCTTCTCACAGTAATTCAGATGGAAACGACATGATTATGATTCCTCCCGGTACCATGAACGTGGAAGTGAACGGGACAGCACAGTATAACTTTTCCGTTCCTCGGGGTCGAAATTATAGATTACAGATTCAAGATACCGAAAAGGATGGGTTTTGGGGCGGAACGGTATTAATACGAGACGGGGAACACGATTATCAACTGGGCGGCAACTTCAAAAGCGAAGCTGCTTACATTGACTTACTCAATGTTGGAGGCAACATTACCGTGAAAGAGACTGTGTCAGAACTGCAGCACAATTCGGGTGTCGTAGGTGCACCAGCAACTCCACCGCTACCAGCGCCACCCGAAAAGCTATTGTATGCGGTCAAAGTCATCATGATGTTCTCGGACTTTGACGAACGTGTGACCTGGACACTGTCCCGGCAAGACGACCTAACTGGCAATTTGACTCTCATTCACGAAGACATACCTCGTAATCCAAATCGTATTCCAGATGAATACAATCGGCAGATCCAGGAATTTAATGATTTGGAGCCAGGATATTGCCGGTTTGAAGTCTTTGATCGGGATGGATCATCCAAGCCGGGGTTAAAATTTGGAAGGGTCTTTTCGGTTGACAATAAATCCAGCCAGCTCTTGGGTCGGTTGGTTCACGTCAATGGGAACGTCGTGGGAGGAGGGGCTGTCACAAGACGATTCTCTTTGGGGCAATAATGAGACTTGAATATGTAAATTTGGGAATGGTATTCGGGCAAGACTTCGAACACAGGAGATCAAACGTCCTTGACAGGTGCAAGCTAGAACGCATTGTGCATCGCGTGCTAGATTCTATTGGCAAACACGCATACTCAGCGTGCAAGTGTATATGTTTAAATGAAGATATTACATACGTACATATTATAAAGTTGATGTGTTGTTGATGATAACAGAGGCACTGGCTGAAAAGGCACAGAATCAAGATCCAGCTCTGTCAATATGATCTGTGAAACCTTCCCAGTGCTTCGTCAGGCACTTTGGTATAGTGCCTGTTACGAAAAAGCCATTTTCCGTAGCGCCCAGTCACAAAGACCTGCAAATACTTGAATTGCATCAACTCAAGCATTAAAAACAGTTGACTGGCGCCTCCTTCTTTTCTTGTCGCGAACCATTTATAGCTCCCTCGTCAGCCAATTGAGGGATAAAACGATCCAAATATAAGTTATACCAGATAAAAGTCGTCTTCCTTGAACGCCCCGAAATTACCGTCGCTGTAGAATTTATTGGAAAGGACGTTCCCACCGTCATCGACTTGATCAATTTGTGCATAACCGCCGGTTATGCCATCGACTGATTCATCTGCTATGGAAAACCAGTACCAACCAGGTCTGAGATGGTAGTATTCTCGGGTCATAATGCCGGGGGTAGTATGGGTCCCCGCGGAGGACTCGTCAACAATGGACCCGTTTTCATCATCGACAAGCTTCCACGATACCTCCTTTGGCCACGAATCGTAATTAATTGTCAATCGCATGGCTACAGTGTGGGCATACACATGCCGTCTGATCCCTTGACTTGCCCAATTCGAAGTGACATCAAAGTCCAGGCTTGTCTCCGCGGAAAACACTCCGCTCGTCTCAACGATGTTGCTACCAGTATTGACAGAAATGTAACCGTCGCCGTAGATACAGCACATCCCATCTCCAACCTGTAGTGTTTCGAGAAGTGGACGAAGGGAAACGTGAGTTGCTAAGGGTAAAGAGCAAATGTTTGTGTTGGGCGACAACATTCGGTGATTTACTAACCTTGTCGGACACAGTGAGACGATAGGAACCGGTTTTAACTTTCAACGTCTTCGAGACGAGTCCAGCTATTTTGTTTTCACCGGGCTTTGTTCGATATATAACATGATCATCTGAATCGTATAGGATCCAGGAGTTTTCTTGTGGATAACCGTCGTAAGTAATGTCAATGCGAATCTCCACACAGTCCTGTGGGGTGTCTGCCTGTGACATGCACCTCATGTTTTCGATCCAGTGGCTTACAGCACTGATTCTTGAGTAGACGCCTGGATAATCGGGTTCACCACAACCTCGGCCGAATGAAACAAGCCCTATCTGTCGGTTCGCGCTGTCTAGGATTGGGCCGCCGCTATCACCCTGGCAGCTGTCGTGACCACCTCCCGCGGGTACGCCTGCGCAAAACATGATCTATAAGACGAAGTAGGAAGAATCAATTAGTCATCATTCGCTCTCTTCCCAAACAGAACACACTCAAGCATCAACTAGATTTATCATAACTTACTTCGTCCTGAATTATTCCCGCTCCATATGACGAACTCGTTGCGCAGTCGGCAATGTAGGTGACATCTGCAGCAAGCAGTTTGTCCGATTGATAACCAGCGGCATAGTCAGTGACGCCAAAGCCAATGACCGTCAGTGCTTCGCCGTTATAGGGTTCCCGGTTGTTATTGGGGTAGGTGTTTAGTACTACCGGCTGAATGGATCCTCTAACCTCTTCATCGAGCCGCAAAATGAGAAAGTCGTACGCTTCTTGTGCACTATTGTACTGCGGATGAACAAAGTATTCTACAATGGTCCTTTGACGGGCCTGCCCCGTCGTTGTGGCGCCTACCCAAACAGTGTTCATTTTCCCACCTTCCACATAGCAGTGAGCAGCAGTAAGGACTAGGTCCTTGTGGATCAGGGTTCCTCCACAGCCACGGTTCCACTGTACAAAGAATGGGTATTTTCCAGCATTTACAGTCGCGCCTCCTATGATGCGTTCCTCCGTCAGAGCCAAGTTTTGACCATTATTGTTGGTAGCTCTGGTGGCGGGCACAAGGTTTGGATCGTCCTCAGAAAAGGAAATGACAATATCCGTCAGCAAATCACGTTCTTGGTTCTCGTGTTGCTCTTCCTTACTAAGCTTCCGTTGTCGTATTGAAGAGCGTCCCGTCTGGTCTGGTGTGGCGCTGGTCGTTTCTGTTGCTAGAAGGGCCAGAAGAAGACAGGCTGCATACCACGGCGTACACAGTCTCCGTTGCCTCCTACCGGGGCAAGTTCTAAAAGAGGCACCCATTGTCCAAGCTCCTTGGTATATGCTAGTATTAGGTGAGCGCAGGACTAGCAGTCGTTTGCTATATCTATTTACTCAACGAGTTGAGATGAATTGAGTGGCGTTGTGGTAGAAGACAATATAAATGGAAGCATCGCATCAAGGCTGATGGAGCGTGAAGTTGTTCGTGACTCTGGCAGTGGTCACGTCCGAAGGGCTCACGAGACCATTTTTGATACTAAAAATCACAACCGAAGACCATTTTGTTGCCTTGTGGCCAAATAAAGTTAATACAAAGCAGTCATCGATGTACTAGCGTGTGGCACCTGTCCCGTTTTCGTCGTCTACAGCATAAAAAAGTGTGGCGTAAATCTTTGCCGTCGCGTGTAGAGTACAAAAAAAGCATAGTAAATCATTTCATCGGGAAGGCCAAGATAGTAATTAGAATTTTGTTGCCTAATTAGTGCGAACAATGCCAAACTTTCTCTATGTATTCATAACTTTTGAATTGGCGCGCCGGCGCAATATTGAGGTTTATGTGCTCACAAAAAAGGACTTGAAAAAATGAAGTAAGCTGTACTACTAGCTAGGTACCGGTAGGGTACCGGTAGGGTACCGGTAGGGTACCGTACCGGTGCCACTATAAGGTCTAGCTAGCTACTAGATAGATAGGTAGTAAAAGTGCAGCCGATTGCTTCAGATGTAGACGCACATTGAGATAGGTGACACAGGGTGACCTCACCAAACCAAGATTTGACAGGGACTTCCGAATGCTCATTCCGAGGTCTGTGGAAATTGCCGTTGCAGGCATCGCCCTTCAAGAACTCGATCAGAATTTGTTCCAGTGTAAATGACTCTCTCGCCTCGCAGTTTTTGAAAAGATCAGCGACTTTGTCTGGTTCCTGGATAATCAGCACCGCCATCGTGCCTACTATCTACTAGCTAGCTAGTACCATGTCGCCAGAAGACCAATTCGTGTCTCGGTTTAGCCTTTTTCATCATCCCAATCTGTTTTTCGAGCCCTCGTAGAGTGAGTGAGCTGGCTCTTCTATGGTAGGCGAACCATAAATGACCGCCTTCCGGAAAACTACCAATCGAAGTAGATTGAACTCGTTAGACTTTTTGGCGCCTACATAAATTAATCAATGCTATAAAATATGCTTCTCATGTAGATAGGTACATCTATAACTTACTAAGTAATGCTAGCAATACTTCGAAGTCAATGAGATAGCTTCGTCTACTAGGTTGCTTACGCATAGCCGCTGGCCTGTTCCATAGACAATGGCCCCGTCAAAAACTAGTAGCAACAAACAAGCTCTCCAACGATGCAGTAAAACGATTGCCTTTGGTGGTCTACATCCGGACACAAGGAGGCCCGTTGTAGGATCGCTTTCTGGGACCACAAAGGGACTACGGACCGAATGGATACAACGACGAAGAGGGAAAACGGCGCTAGTCCTCCCAGAACGGTGGAACGAACTTCGTCTTCCAAAAGCCCTAGCTCTCGTGCAATTATTAGCTTATAGAGCGCATCTTTGTTTTTCGTATAGCCTTGAAGCAATCCCTTTTACAAGGATCAGTGTGATCTTGTTATTTCCACCTGACTTCAAAAGGCCACACTCGTCAATATGATCCTTTTCAATTGTGGCTTGTTCTTCGCTCGCTTGGTTTCTATTGCGGTTTGTCAAAAGACCCCTGCAACTCCAACAGATATAAGACTCATTCGAAAGCTTCGCCCTTCGCCACCAAAGCGTGCATCGTGCGAAAACTACAGAGAGGGAAAAGCTGCTGTTACGACTCTTCCACCTGCTGTGGTTACAATGTTATGGCCGACATTTGTTGTTGTTGCTGTTGATAGTTCTGTCGCATAATGTGCAACAATAGTTGATTGTAGAGCAAAGTGGTCGAACTGGGGGCACAATTGTGAAAACAATCCACCTTTTTGCCAGCCCGCGAAATCTTGTCATCGGGTCGTAACAGATTGATTTCGTACGCGTCCATGACATGGTAGTCCAATGCGGCAGGCCATTCCTTTGGAAAAATTTCGTTGAGTAAAAATTGATTTTGATGGGCAAAGTCATACCAATGCCATCGAAAGGAGTTCCCAATGTAATGGGAAACATTTTGGGTCCATTGTTCCATTTCCTCCAAATTCGTGGCAGGCTTGGAAAAATCTGTACAATTGGGAACACCTGGAACAGTCGTTCTCCAGATAAAAATGCAAGAGGCCATGCCACCTGTAGCAGCATACATGGAATGTTTGGTAATGTTTTGTCGTGTACGACATCGTTCTTGCCATTGATGGAGCAGTGGACCCAGCTGAATGACGCGTTTTGCCAAAGCATCGTCAGCGGCATACCATGCACCCCGATTGAAGACAACAATATCCGGTTCGATATCCGTGGCATAACTCTCTTTATCCAACTGTTTCTTGGCTGTTTTTGGAAAGAGATAGTCTTGACGAAAAAAGACCAAACGAGTCGTATTGTGGGGACAAACATAAAAGACAAATTTTTGTTTGGCATCGCCCTTCACATACGCTTCTTCATCATAAAAACCCGTGACACCCAATATATGCACCAACGCAGAATAGTGTTCCAGACTTAACGAGTCGCCCATTATAAACACAGTTTGATTTTGGGCCAAAGTACAAAATAGGTTGGAGTCCCATTGAGTTAGCTCGCAAGACGAGGCATCCCGAGGTTGCCATTCATAAGAATTCCAAGGTTTGTGTAAGTCTGCTTCTGCATAGCATGTTTTAATGTCGAGTTGTCTTGGAAGGTAGGGCAATTTGTCGTATTGCTTTGGCATCCATGTTCCCTGGCGAATCTGTTCTCGGGTACAGAGGGGGCGGCTTGATAGTATAGGTGACGTGGGTGTGGATATTGAAGATTCCATCTTGTCTCTTGCTAACATCAAATCTGAGTCCTGCCTATGATGTTCTTCTGCGTCAGATTGCCCAACTACAGTCTGTGGAGTAGTTTCATTATTTTTGTAAACGGATTGCATCACTTCTACCTCGTTGGAAGAAGCCAATATCTGAATAATACGTTTTCGTGATCCATGGGAGGAAATCGCCTGGAACAAACCAACCACAACAAATGCAAGGACGAGGCCTCGGATAATAAGATTCTTTATTGCCATGCTAGTCGCCTTTCACCACCACTAGTGGAGAGATGCGACACAATATGAGCTCATCTATCGGACATAGGTCAGTCAATATCGGACGCTAGCTAGCTAGCTTACTGAGTGACAATAAGAACAACAATTTGTCTTTCTGTTGGCCATCGCGGTCATGGTGTTGTTGTGTCACAAAATCATTCATCTCCAATTTGAATATTTTCAATGAATATACAATGAATGATGACCTGACGCGGGAACCAAAGAATGACGTCATAATCACGATTTGATTTTCCCAGTGTTTGCACCGGGTCCCTCTTTGCTCCACTGTCATTTGCATGGAGTGGCTACATCGTACCGTAGTCGCTGCCGCTTGTACGTACTAATTAAAATCTTGTGGCCATCGAGCAACGAGCTAGCTTAGTTAGCTAGCAAGCAACTGTAGCAAAGGTTCCATGAGCAACTCTTTCATTGTCATATGCTAATTGCCACACTGTGCGAAATACTGTGAAACTACATTTGAGGGAAAATCTTGAGGAATTGAATATGTAGTTGCTATGGTTTCTGCTTACGTTTCTACAGAATCTAATGGTGGTAGTTACAACGAAAGATCTATTGCATTTGTTGGACCTGGGGTTGGGGCTGTAAATCTTGTATTTGAACACGAGCAGCGGCCAAGAGATCTTTCATGTTGACCTGCGTCCATCCATGAGCTTCTGTCTTGTCGTTCCCGTTGCTGATGATGTGAAAGGTATCTCGATGGGGATCGATCCAGGACATGAAATCATCGTCCAGGTATTGTACAAGAAATTCTTTTCGTGGTTGTTGGGTTGATGGCGATGGCTGTGGCGTATCATGTTCGTCTTGATCCTTGACTTTGAGAACTTCGGCTTCGTAATATCTTTTGTATTTGGGCCAATACACGGCGATATGGGCCCCTTCCACTACTTGTTTCATTTGTGATTCATTCCATAACTGAGCCGAAAGCCCATCTTCGCTATCTTCATCTGAGTTAGTACCTTCTACTGTTTCTTGAGCGCTCGAAATATTATTTTCGCGAAGATAAAGTGCCGGATCAAAGACGTGCTGCTGACGCATTCGATCGCTCTCGTGTCGCTGTACTTTTGGTGTGTAGTCAATACTATCTCTGTTGCTGTGCTGCATTCGATCATTCTCGTGTCTCTGTACTTTTGCTGTGTAATCGATTACATCTCTATCGCCTTTGTACTGATGAGAGAAAATGTTGCCGCGCAACGAAGACTCGATCGATGCGTTTTTATACCTCTTGTTTCGGTTGTGAATTCGGAGCTGTAGATATTTCTCGGAGACTAGTTTCCAAAGATTGCTACGGATATAGGAATCGTGTGTCATGGATCGGAAAAATTTGGAGTGCTGGACAGACTCAAGGTAGGATGAAGGAGTTTCCGAGGGACCCTCGGATGAGCAATGGACCGCCACACAAGCCATTGTTGCAGCAGCGGCCATCACGGCGAATATAGATAGAAGAGATACGCGCATTTTGGCAAAAATAATGTTACTTTTTTTAGATGAATGAATGAAGGAACAGGGAAATATTTTATGCCTTATCTTTGTCTGACTTTTCTGGATTGTGCGAGATATTCTTTATTGGCGAAATCAAAATCATTGAAAAAGTGAGCTGGGAACCGTCATCGCCAACACATGAAGTTCAAAACATTTCAAAAACGTTCGCCTGGCGCGACTTAAAAGGGCGCACATAAACTCTCTAATCGTTATCGTCCATTTGCTCGCACCGACCTCTATGACCACCTCATAGATACAGTAGTGTTAATAGTCTACTGTATACCGGAGCTAGCTGGATAAGTAAAACCGAAATGGCAACTAGCAATGGTATCATTGGTTTCTATTATGTGTATGGTAGGGCTTACCAAGCTCTGCAAAATAAATGTGAAGCTGTGTAGATATAATTGTTTTCCTATCCTGCGTGGTTGTTTCGGTTTTGAGGCGGCCGATGCTGTGTACTAGTACGGCTTGCGACCAATCATTCGAGATCCCACCTTGTTAAGCAACTTAAAGACGACTTGCAATCTCTTTCACTATGAGCAGTCATCCATCGGCCCACCTAGTTGTCGTCACAGTTTGAAGGCATGTCCGTGACTGCAGTTCTGATAAACGATTGAAAAGCTTCAATTCACTCACGACAGGTGGTGTCGAGGCAATCGTGTTCCATCTCAGTGACGGTCTCGGAGGAATCAAAGCGACAGTCACTGAGAATTGGATCGAGCAGGTACCGCTGATCCATGCTGTTGCATCTACACTCGATATGTTGGAGATATTGCGTCATCAGCTACTTGTGTTGCTTTGGCAACGGCCGCATGTTCCTTTTCCACTCCAAGACACGAAGTTGGTGGCAGTGGTGGAATGTCTTCAATGAGTTCAATGTCTTTGAGTTGGAAATCTCGGCTACTCGCCTTGCTCTTGCTGTTGTTGGAATTTTGAAATGAAGAGCCGTGTTCTTGTTGTTGATGCAGCCGTTCCGTGCCTCCAGCACCGCGTCCTCCTCCTAGTTCATCATTACTCAATTGAAAGGATCCACTGAGATCACCACCTAGTCGCAACTCTCGCGATGATTGTCGGACATGCTTTCGAATGCTCCCGGATATGACCCGCATTTGTTCGCTCTTGCTCATGCGAAGAAATTGACGTTGATGGTTGATTTTGGGGACAAAGGTAAACAAAAGAATCACCATGGCCAATGCAAAAATGACAAAGGTCATGACCAGATAAAAGGCTACGGGCATGTCCCGTACCACCGCCACTACAGGGATTCCCGTCAAAAATGTCTGCAATATGGATGCCAAGGACATGCCAATGGATTTGGATTCGGAAAACCGAGAGGATATATCCCGGGCTTCAAAGGCTTGCCAACAAGCGCTGGCCACGACAATGAGATTGAAGAGCAACAGTGGGACTAAATAGGCCACGGCATTTTCGGATCGACAGGCCCCGTAGGATTCAATTTCGCGATTCCAAAAATCCGTCCCGGATTTGTATTGTCGAACATACGTCAATGGATCCATTATGGTCCAACATACCAAGACAATGACGTTGCACGTCATGATGATGAAAAAGGGCATGAGGACATCCGTCACACCCACGGTAACACGCCGCGTGGTATTGTCATAGTTGAACAATCGGTTGATTCTCCACGTTTTTCCGAATAACGCACTGAAAACCACCGTGAATCCTAAACAGGACAACCATGGAATGGACATGCAAATGGCAATGCCATGAATCATGTCATGGCTACTGTCATTATCGTCGATGTCATTATTGTCCGTGGCGCTGTCTGGTTCTGGTTCTTGCAATGATTCGTGTTGTTGTTGCTCCTGTTTGTTAGATGATAGAGCTCCATCATCATCATAGTCATAACTCAATGGGATCAGAGCACTGGCCATAATCAAGACTCCCATGGCAATCATGAGAAGAAAGAAGGGTTGTGCCATTCTCAAGAATGGAGTCTGTCGATAATACAGGGTCCACGCACAGCACATGGTAGCCGAAACGGCCACCATGACAAAGCACCCAAAGCCGACGTACCGCAAATCCCCCAACAAATTTTGATCGATTTCCAAATGTGGCAATTCGACGGGAATCAAATTGTACGCCACCACGTTGGTGGTAATAATGGAGGATTCCGATGGCAGTATGGAGGAGGATTCCGATATGGATGATGGTTGTTGTTGTTGCTGTTGGGACAGAAGCAAATCGTGCAAGACGGTCACGGCTTGCCACCCCATTTCATACGGCATTTGTCCTACCAATCCATCGACATAGCGGCGATGCAAATAATCCAATTGGTAATCGGCACCATCGACACCAATCAGTGTAATATTATTGGCACGCACATACTGGTCGACGAAAATGGTCCAATTTTCATGGCGCATGGGACATGAAAATCATGGCGGTTGGTTTCAGCAATGCTTTTTCCGTCAAATGAAACCACCATTGGTCAGCGTTATCGACAAAGGTCATATTGTCGGCACGATCCGAGACGTCTTGTCCAATTTCATGCCAATGGGGTTTGTCTTGGTACTTGTTGTCCTTGAGGATTTCCTCCAAAAATCCTTCGCTTCGTCCTGGTTTCTTGGAAACAAAGGCAAAGCTTCCTCCGAAAGGCTGCAATTGTTTCAGTAAACGTGCCATGGTGCGTCCCAAAAATTCTTGATTGGTTCCAATATAAGCACTGCGTTTGGACGCGGGATAATCGGCATCAAAAAAGACCAAGGGGATGTTCGCCTCAAAGGCAAGATCGGCCAATTCAGTGGCAATGCTTTCGTTGCAAGGAGGTTTGGTGGCAATCCCATCAACTTGCTTCTCGGTTATAGCTCCACGAAGAGCTTCATATTTGGCTTCACACGTATCCGTAAAGTTCAAAAACTCTACTTCCGTCGAGTTGATGCTGTCCCAATAGGGACCATAGTATTGGGCGTCCAACTGCAGGTCATAACAGTTCTTGACGAAGCCTTGGGCCACGGGTTCGAAAAAATCAGAACCGCCATTCAATAACAAGAGTTTCAATTTCTTCTTTTTTGCAGTGGTGGAGGAAGCTGCTGCTGTGGATGTTGTCGCTGTCGTATTGTCCACTGCATGAATGCCGTTGATGGACGCTGCATGGACCGTTCTGGTTGTCAAGGAAGCGAACGCTGCGACCCAGAACACCAAGGACAAGACGAGTGATCTCATGGTCAATTGTACTAATGATCCTCCCCCCAGTCGGTATACTTTAGGTACTACGTGTCTCTGTTCCTGCTGCTTTGTGTCTACTGGCTAGCTAGTTACTACTCGGGGTATGTAGAAAGTGTGGCTTTGTCCCTTCTTCTGTTACATTTGTTGTAATGTTTCCGATGGATTTTTTTGCGGTTACTACTAATAGTTTCATAAGACCTAGCTATTTGGTACCATAGCTATGCTGTACAGTACATAACATTCAAGGGGAAGCTTTTGCTAAGACTTTCACGTGTACGCACCGTACGTGGCAAAAGCACCGGACTTTGCTGGCGACATGCTCCGATGGAAAAGCTACTCGAAGTACTCCGGAGTAACTACAGTAACTGGCGAATAACAAGTAGCAAGCAGTATAGTTGGTACTGTACGGGAACCGGTCACAAACTTTAGGTGACCCTCCCTGAAGCCTTCTTTTTCGGACTCAATAGGCCTTCTTTATGCCAGTAAGCAAAATTAAAGAACTCGCACTTTTTGTGGCGGCGACATGAGCACATTTGTCCGGGTCCACGTTATTTAACGAGCTTTCCGACCAACGCGCAACAGGATAATGTGCGATCAGGCATCTGGAGATAATGTGCGTTCAGTAACACGTCATTGTTCACAACAAACATCGAATGATGATGAATCATTCCTCCTCTCCTATCGAATCGATGACACAGCCACAATGATGACAGGGCATAGAAGCAAGTCACTATCGTGGATACCTATGTCATTGGACCAGAAGGAAGACTTTGAGGACTTTCTCGTGCACTTTAGACGTACGTCATGTCATGTCTTCTTGTTGGTAAACTTTTGAAACGAAGAAAGTTTTACAAAAGCAGATGAGAAACAAATTAAAGAAAAACGCAGGAGGCAGGTCCTTCCTATTTATTTAGACAGAAGAACAGTCTGCGTTGGCAATTCTTGAACCCGTCTCCGACTTAAAATTCCGCTGTGAGCTGCCGCATTTGGTATGGTTCTACGGACTTCTGGCTCTGCTTTTCTCGCGATTGCTGCCACCATTCTGATTCTACAATCGTTTTTATTCACTACCACCAACGCCGACGTCTTTTCCTTTCGACGCAAAACTCCTCAACATTATCTTCACACGACTGCCACAACAACTCCACAATCCGCCTTGGCTACAAGAGCGGGCAACAATGAAAATGATGTTTCGTCGGTGCTTACAGAACTCCAAGAAACCATTCAACAACTTCAATCAGAAAATGAAGCACTGAAAAACCAACTTTCCATACCCAACAAACCAACTTCTTCTACGGCTGCTGCTGGTTCGCATGGAAGTCATGGTGCAGGTGGTGAAATATCGGCAGAAGAATTGGAATCCTACTTAAAGCAACCCTTTTATGCCGTGGCCTTGGCCCGTGTGGGATGGTTGGCGGTATTTTTGGTTTCCTTGTCGTTTACGGCCTTGATTATGAATGGATTTGAGCATACCTTGCAAAAACAAATTGAATTGTCCTATTTTGTGCCCTTGTTGGTAGGTCATGGCGGCAATACTGGAGGGCAAGCTGTGGGGTCCGTCTTGTCGGCACTCTCGGCTAATAAAGTCCAGGTCAAGGATGCACCCCAAGTCATTTTAAAAGAAACGCTGTCGGGAATACCAATGGGCATTATTTTGAGTATCATGGTGGCACCCACGGTCTATTACGGAATGGGAATTTCCCTGCATGTTACGGCTGTTATTTTCCTGACGGTACAATTTATGTCAGCGAGTGCAGCCACCCTGGGAGCCGCTATTCCCTTTGCTTGTGCTGCTGTGGGTCTGGATCCCACAGTCGTTGCTGCACCGGCCATGACCAGCTTAGTGGATATTGCAGGATTGATGGGATATTTTTTGATCGCCAAAAAAGTATTTAAAATGTTTGGGATCGAGCTATAATATAGCAATGAGATGCGAGTCGAGGCGATGCCAAGACTACATGCGTTGAGATCTTTTGAAACAACTGGTAATAACGAAATATAAGAGCAACAACTACTCTACTCTTTCCCGCTTTGTTTGCTGCGTATTCCCTCCTTCCAATCATAACTTTGTTTGGCACACCGAAACATTAGGAAGGGAAAGGGAGCATTTCCGGGTAACAAAAAACCAATCATACTTGAGCAATAGCTGAGAGATGGATAAATTTGTGAAGAACCACAGCCACCCGTAGCCCAGCTGTCAATACCACCCCCGGTACTCTTGCGTCTCCAAATGCGCCTCCGATACCACTCCCAGCTCCTCTCTCGGAATCTTCTGTGCCCTCTCCGTCCCCACGACACACACCACTGCCTGCACAAAAAACCAATTGCAAACGTTTTCGCTATAACAAGACTAGCTAGAACATTCATAAAATTCTGTTTGTAGAAAAAATGAACTTTCTATTTAAATTTTTAAAGTACAGGAAAGGGTCTATACAGTACTGTATCATGCCCGTTCTGCTGGGTCGATCCAAAAAATGCTGTAGAGTGTCGTCGCTCGTCTCGCATTTTGGATTGAAAAAACTGCAGGTAATCAATATGAACGCTATTGATCCCCTACTAAAGTGGTAACAGTGCAGGTTCGCCGTACTCATCCATGGTCATAAAGTTCCATTCCGCCAGCGGTGGCAACGGCTTTGGGGGAACGTTCTTGGGTACTCCCGCTCGTGTGGACGCTGCGGCGCGTTGCCCGCCTCTTCTGGACGCTGCTGCTGTTTTTTCGGAAGCTCCTCTCCTAATCGCTGCAAAGAATGCGGACCAAGTCATAGTGCTTATAGATTGATTGCTGGTGAGGAAACTTGTATATAACTTTTGTTCTGTTGTTGTTTGTTTTGTTATCTTTCTAGAATTTTCGATTTTCGATTTGTGAGCTTGTTTGACAACTTGATTGCTTGTTTGATGTAAGATTTTCTCGCGAACTCTTGTTTGTGGAATGTAGGGAATTTGGATTCTTTTTTGCAAAGGTTCTCGTTTTGATTTGCACGTTCCCCGTGCTAGCTAGGAACGTGCTGCGCGGTACTCGTCAGTTTGGAAACCGGTACGACTAAATCTTAGGAATCAGAATTTAAAATTCCTTTTGCGAATCCCTGTAAACAGTGAATCACGTTCTCCTCAATGTTATTCACATGTACATGGGGGCCTTAATTTTCCCACACTGCTGGTAGCACGAGCAAAAAAAAAGGAATTTCTATGAACCAAGTCCAACAGCAGAGATGACATTCTTGGAAGCAGATGTTGCCATCAATGCAAAAGCTTACATGGGGAACACAAGTGGCAATGATGGAATCATTTGGCTTTTGAAGTTGCGTCACAAACCCGAAACGTCATCTGGGTGTGAAACTCTTTTTGGTTCGGGTTCCAGATGCAAAAGGAGGTGACTTGTCAAGTTTCAGTTGCTTCGCAGACCCCCTTTTGCATCAGCTCAAGCTCATGAGGCACAATGAGATGTCCAACTCAACCTTTGACTGAATGTGGCGAGAAATTGCTGTCACTGCATGTTTGGAACATTGAAACCAAGACAACAACTTTCCTTTCACACTTTTGGTGCTGCCGATGACTTGTGGATGATGTGCTCTGGAGACACACAGAGACAAAAAAAAGGAATTGTCTCATCTGTTGAAAAAATCCGTTTGACTGCAAGCCTGAAAACATGTTCAATGAAATTGTCTGTGCAAACTGGAATGGAATGCAATGCAAAACTCCAACATCATTTCAAAAACAAGCAGAACCACAACATTGGCAATTTTATTGGCATGTCAATGGGCATTTCAAGGATCATGAAATTGCACATGACTATGAGAAAATTGACATGTTGTGTCATCTTTTAGATGTTGCTGTTGTCTCAAATGAACACAAAGACACATGAGCTTGCATTTCCTCTCATGTTTGCCAACAATCAAATCACATTACAATTCATGGTGACAGGCCAAAACCAGCAATTGATGCATCCACAAGGCTTGACAGAGAACTGCTAGCTCGCTAGTTAGCATTTTTGCTCAAAATGTCCCTTCACAAACATGCAAAATTGGATGCCTGTGTGAGCATGCCACACCCACAATGTGGTCAGAAGGTCTAGTGAATGCATGGAGGAGCTGCAACTAAAAGATGAAGTGGAAGATCAAGCTAATATTCTGTAGATCAGCAGTGACTTGTACTCTAGCATTGTAAAAGCTTAGCAATAGGCATTACTTATGGTTGCCCCACTACTTTCTTTTTTGGTCACATTTGTGGACAAGAAGACAATGTGCAGACTGTGCAGACTTTTAGGCCTCGATAATATTCCACGCTTCAAGCTCATATCAGCCGAGAAGTTTGTGGGAGGTCATTATTTTTCAAGCACATGTGACGAACAAACGTCCTTCCCACCCGCGACACATTAATTAGCTGCCTTCCATCTTTTTACTTGCCGATGATGCCCGGACTGTGGCACAATAGATTGGTGTGATTGTCTATTGCAATGGCGGAAAGGTCAGTTCGCCAGGCTGCGCCAAAGCGGATGATCGGCAGTGTAGGTTACATCCTTTTGGCACTTGTTTTGGCGGTTGTTGTTGTGTTAGCCTCTCGATGCTTGTTGGTTCTGTCGATATCAACTCTCGTTTTGAATTTTATGATTGCACCCATTAGTACTCATCGCGCTCTAACCGTTTTGTATACTTTTTGTTTTTCTTTTGTTGGCTTTTTGGGGTTGCTGCCTTTTTCTTTCGTGCGCCTCCTCCTCCCTGCGTTTTGGATGAATCGCTTTTGCTTCGTTCCACGTCTTTCATAATTTTGGAATTGAGTTCGTTTTCTGCTACCAGTTTCTGCCAACGTTCGACTCGGTCAGGATCGATATCTTCCTGAGAAATGGCATGTTCAATGGCACAATCAGGTTCGCCAGCATGCTGACAATCTCTGAAACCACAGTGGCCCGCCAACTCGACAAGATCCTCAAAGACCTCGTCGAGACCATCCGATACGTTGATCAATTGCAATTCTCTCAGACCAGGCGTGTCCAAAATGGCACAACATCCATCCAACTTTTGCAGTCTCAAGAAATGAAGCTGGCGACGAGTTGTGGTATGTCGTCCCTGGCCACTATCCATATGGATTTCTCCCGTTTTGGAAACTTTTGAACCCAAGAGAGAATTGACGAGTGACGATTTACCGACTCCTGAGGACCCCAACAATACCGACGTCTTTCCAGGTTGCAACCATTCTTGCAGTTTGTCCCGTGATTCTTCTGTTCCACGTGCATCCAAAAGAACGACAGGCACTTGCCGGTGGTCTCCCATAATGGCACTAGCTTGGTCGAAATAAAATTGCAACATGTCGGACTCGCCGTCATCATCTTCTTCTTCAACATCATGACTGCCATCATTGTTCTCCTCGTCTTCATCGCCATCATTCTCCCACTCGCCGTCACCTTCTTCTTGATCCTCCTCCTCATGATCATTGTCCTCCTCCTCCTCATCTTCGTCGTCGTCTTCAATGTCTTCCTCATCTTCTTCTACATTCTCCCACTCATCTCGTTTGGTCAATACAATGACGGGTGTCATTTTGTGCTGTACCGCCATGACCACATACCGTTCCAGCCGGGCGACATTGAATTCTTGGTTGCACGACGAAACAATAAAGGCCGTATCAATGTTGGCGGCCATTCTTTGCACGGAAGCGCCCTTTCCGGCGTAGCCCGGAGCCCGACGTTGCAGCAGATTGTGGCGTTTCAAGACGTGGATAATTTGTTGTCGTTCGTTGATGAGAATCCAATCTCCCACTACTAATTGGGCTCTGTCATCACAATCATCATCACCGACCTGCTGGTTGTTATTGGGTGGTATATTGGGAATCAGTTGTTGTTCTTCCGTTTCTCCCTCCGCGGCTGCGCCGACAATGGAAATGTCACGACTGAGCACTTGTGTGACTCGCACAGGAACCAGACGCTCGGCATTGCTATTACTGCCGTCTCGCAGTGATGCCAATTGATTGGCAAAAAACGGCCGCCATCCAAATTTTGTGAGTGGTAGTAGTTCATCCTCCTGTTTTTGTAATTGTGCTGCTGATGTATCTGGCACTGATGCGTGCAGCGTCAGATGATCCAGGGTTGACCGTGATGATGTGCGCAGTACTGTGGAAGAAGGAGATTTAAGGAGGACAAACGCCCATGAGGCTGGAAGGATCAGGCACACCAAGAGGACGTTTCTCGCCATCATCGTCGTCAGTGTATTACATCCATGGCTACTTTTAGTAGTACTGGGTAATCGTCTGCTCATGATGGTGGTTTCGTGGTGCTGTTGCACTCACTGTCTTTATTATGGTTAGAGTAAAAATCATCGTCAAACGATCATTTTCATTTTCCCATCATCTTTATTCATTGATTGATTGGTGGTCACCCCGAAATTACAGTATGCAGCAAGTCGTGGTGTTTGTGTGCGTCGAAGAAGATCAATGAACCTCCACGCACATAAAAACAATTCGAAACCCGAAACCTTCACCCTACTATCTCTTGAGCTATCGTTCTCTTCCCGACGCTACCAGATTTTTTTGAATTCTGTTCGACTTCAATGCATTCCTTGGTTGTTGTTGATCATGATGAGTGTTGGATATGTACATCTATCCTGTAGGCTGTAGAGATCTACATATTTGTTGGATAAAGATCAGTACACTACAAAGAGTGAGCTCTCTGTTGGAGCATGTTATCTACTCTACTAGTGTGGATGTCGCGCTGTCGGTGCGCGCCGAAGATCTCTCTCGTGAATGAAGTTCTTGTGGGACTGGAATGGAGAGGTCTGATTGGCCAACACA
>ENA-ORBV01007059-ORBV01007059.1-microbial-mat-metagenome-genome-assembly--contig:-NODE-7059-length-19460-cov-6.088015_pt1 | contig 19460 bp, 18 predicted proteins | sample MGYA00237777_ERZ505514 | MGnify/ENA primary metagenome ERZ505514 (study PRJEB26160, sample SAMN06269048) | microbial mat metagenome | isolation source: Oligotrophic lake microbial mat | place... | reverse complement strand
TTCGTCGGCAGCGTCAGATGTGTATAAGAGACAGAAAGAAATATGATTTATAAATTTAAAAATATTCAGTATGTATTGCTTCGAATACTAGCTAGTAGTATTGAATCAAAGCAAATGCCAACGACGCATTCCGGCACAAAAATATAAATACAGACAGACAAGAGAGCTGCGTGGGCAGACGAATCTAAGCACTGCAGTCGGACTCGACATCCGTATCCCCTCCCGTCTTGGTTTCCGGTGCTGTCAGTTCTTGGAAGGACAACTCGGCCATCATTTCCTCGACAATCTGGGCTCCCTTGTCTTCCCATTCGTTGCGGTTCAGCATGGCATAATTGAGGCACTCATCACTGGAAACTCCGAAGACATTGCAGTCCTTGAGTTTCTTGGCCAAGGGAATGACATAGTTATCAAAAAAGCCAATCTCCCTGAAGAGAAATAAAAATGGCAATGGCGATGAATGGTTGAGTAAAACGGCCTGCAGATGCGTGTCAAAAACAAAGGAATTGCGCGCAACTTACCCTTTGTACCAAAACTCGCTGGGATCCTTATCCATGCGGCCCTGACGGTAGGCAATGTACATTTCGGTAAAGAGTCTCTTGTTCCATTTGCGGTAGATATGCCAATGTTGCATGGTATGAGACACATCAGAAGCTTGAATGACTGTTGTAGGAAGATGATACCGAAGGAAAGATTGTGAGATTGGCTGGATACAGCTAGAAAAGATAGAGGCGGAACCAGAGAAAAGTAGTACTTACTGTGTTCGATAACGATCGTCGCACGGAGATCGTTGTTCTCTTCATCTGAGAGGTCCTCGCTGGAGAAAGCTTTGCCCCATCGCTTCTTTCGGAGATCGTTGAGTTCCTTGTCAAAGATATCAGTGGCAAGGACCACGTTGACAAGAACTTGGCGAAATCGTTTGAGCTCATCCTCAGTGCTGAAAATGTAATTCCTCATTTCGATGAACCGATCCTCCATCAAGAGAGCCCAGCACTGATCAAGACTGTGCTGTTCGGCCAAGGACTTGTTATGGTATTTCTCGGCAAGGTCTGGGTTTTCTGTTCCAAGCTGGTGGTTGGACACGCCCCGATGGTCAGCGTCATGTATTAAAGCCGAAAAGACAATTGCCAATAGTGTAAGAGGGTCACTATTGATGCCATGTGTGTAGTTGTGGAGTTGGGACGCAATGTCACCAATCTGTTCCTTCTCAAAGGCAATGTCGGGGGCAACAATTCTCTTCAAGAATTTATTGGTAGCCATGGTTACGTGACAAGCATGTTCGACTATGTAGTGGAAGACGAAAATGAGAATGCGTGAGATGAAAAGATTCGTGCGCATCGTGTAAAAGAAAACAGTACAGCAGTTGGAGGGTCGAAAAACGTACAGTTGTGGAAAGAATTATCTCGGTACATGTTTGCGACCGTCGAGACGTAATCTTTGAGCTGTTTGAGCACTACGGGCCCGACCTTGACGTCCTCGGCCTTTCGTGCGGTTTGGAAATTCTTTTCGCAGAAGCGAGGCAGGATAATCACCTCGGCAACCTCGTCCAGAGAGGTCTGGCCCGCCTTTGGCTGAACGGTACCGGTGAAGGACTTGGACCTTGATCGTTCGGGTCGCAGCGAAACTACTTTTCGGATGTGCTCATGAAGCATGTCGACGATCCAGTTGACGAGACGGTCTTGCTTTTGGTCAGCTTCAGCGGTCTTCTTTACACGGAGGGAGGAAGCGGGAGTAGGAAGTTGAAGATCTTTGGTCATCGCAGACGATGCAGCATCCGAGGCAGACTCGCCGGCACAGGATGGCGAGTCCCCGTTGCTGCCGCTGCCACCCCTGGATGTGGGGTCCAGCCAATACGTTTTCATGTTGCCCTTGCCTTTGGCCAGAACAACATCTGCCCTGGGCTTGACCCATGCCATCTTTCCAGCTTCCACCAACAGTTTGTAGGTGCTTTCAGAAATCTGGATCTTGTCTCTCACACCGGTAGACTCCATTCGAGCTGCTGTATTGACGGTATCCCCAAACAATTGAAAGCGGGCACGTTCTCCTTGCAAGACACCAGCAGTGACAGGGCCTGAATGAAGTCCAAATCGCATAGAAAGATCTCCTGTATCAGGACCAAGGGTGTTTTCCAACCTGGCGGTCAATTCATTGAACTTGAGTTTGCACTCTCCAGCGAAGCGTGCCATGATCACATGATGGGATTTCTGAGGTTCTGGCAATCCAGTGACAGCCACATAAGAGTCCCCAATCGTCTCTACCTTGAAGACTTTGCGGCGTTTGGCAATCTTATCAAATGCCTGGTAGACAGTCTGCAACAAGATAAAGACTTGGGCTGGATCACGGGTTGAACTCCATGCGGTAAAGCCAGCAATATCGGCAAACAAGACCGTACAGTGGGGGAACAAATCGGCAATGGGATTGTGATCGATTTCATCCTCTTCCTGTCCATCCAGATATCCCTGGAGGCGCTGGTTGGGCGCCGCAAACCCACTCTTGCCGTTCGCAGAAGCCATTTGGGCTTTCTTTTCGGCCTGTTGTGCTGCCTGTTCCATGAGTCGATCCCGAACATTTTCGGGAAAGAGCGATGCCACAATGGCGTTGGTTTGCTGTGCCTTGATCATGACGAGTTTCTGGCGGCGTTCGACCAATCTGTAGTGGAAGCATAGAGTGAGAAATGTGTGGGTGAGCGAGGGAGGCGTCGATGGTACAGAACCAGTTGTATACAGCATCCACGATACGATCAAACGACGCAATACAATACAGCAGTACGTACCTGTCATAGCAAGTAAACATGAATACGGCAAAGCAAAAGACCAATGCCACAGCAACGGTCATGACAATGGGAGTCTTCGTATTGTATTGGTGGTAAAAGGCCTCGGTGGGGTAGATATCCAACGAAATGGGACAAAAGTCTTGATTGAAAGGCAAACCATATTTGCTTCCATCCGCAATGTTTTTCACTGTCGAAAAGTCGACCGTTTCCTTCATGTCCGTGTACGAAGGGTCGTGCAAATCCCCTTCTCCCAAGGGATGGGAATCTCTTCCTCCAATGGCGTAGGTATATTCCCCGCCACAGGAGTCTTTCAGGACGGCATGAACCGTGCCCTGGGAATGGGGCAAAACATCGGCGAAAAAGTCATTCCATCGCAACGCCGCCTGCATAATGGCGACGGGTTCTCGTTGCGTGGTAAAGTCGTTAAAGACGGGAAAGTAAACGCGACTAATGGGATCACCATCATACCGAGTGGCAACGCCGGCCTTGGCGGAAACCATCAAGGCGAAGTAAGCCGTGGGAGCAAAGTCCGAATCAATGGTGCCAGCCGGTGCTTGAATGAGCTGACTGAAAGAGACGGAATTGGACTCAAAGGTAATCTTTGTTCCGTTGTTTAGGCCATCCTTGTTGGCGAGAATGTTTTCATTGGTCTCTCCCCCCATGTAGACAATGGGAGAGGCTTGCCAGGTGGGAAAGACGTCGCCCTCTTGATCGTCGGGGAATTGTTCATTGATGGCGTCATAATACCAGATAGGCCAAGGAGCGGTACGGTTGTATTGCTGGCGAGGACAAGGTGTTTGATGCACAAATTCCTTTCCAACAGAGGCTTGAAATTCCATGCCTTCGTCACTGTTGAAATGGAGAAATTATGGGGAAGACGTGACGTAGTGTGAGTTGCCTGTGGGACTGAACAAAGCAGGAAAGGGTCATGACGTGGTGAATACTTACAGCCACTTGGAATCCTCACTGGTGGCGGAGTAGATCTCCCATTCGTCTCGTTGATCGGCTCGAACACGAGGATTGACGTGGACGTACAAAGCACCCGATTGTGCCAAGGCGGTGGAAGCACGTTCCTGAAAGGACGACAAAGTGACCCAAGGCCATTCTTTGGCGTGATCACGCCCATGTGCCGTCATGGCGACACCCAACGCGGAGATACTGGACAAACGATCATTGACGATGGAGACGAATTCTTCTTGAATCTTCATGGCCGCGCCGTGATACTGAGTCTCGTATTCTTGATGTTCTCCTTTGGCCGTGATCAAATACACAATCAAACACACAGCAATGGCAGCAAGCAAGAGGACCACAACGACCAACAATCGCAGGTGAAAGACCGCCCTGGTTTCCTGCTTGGCCCAGTCCAACTTTGAGTCCTCCGTGCAACTGTCCTTACCACGGCCATAAGCTGACGTGCCGGTTCCTGTATGGCAACTGGAGGTAGTGCCTTCATGTCCGCTGTGTACACTCTCGTCCATGTTACTGTCCACAGAGCCTTCTTCCACGTCCACGCCTTGGTCCATTTGCTTTTGAACTGGAAGAGGGGTCGTCATTTCTTACTTTCTTCTCGATTTGAGTAGTTTGTTTGTCAGTTGCTTGGTAGACTTGCCTTGACTTGGATAGCTTGTTAGCTGTTTGGTTTTTTGTTTGACTTGCTTTTTGAGAAACCAATTTTTATCGAGTACTAATAGCTAGTAGCATTGTAGTTTTATAAATCAAGTTGTTGGATTTGTGAGATCGAGGAGGGAGAAAAAAGTGAAAGATAATTTTGGATATCTGATCGTTTTGCGTAAGCAATGCGTGTAATGGTCGATCGTAGCATTGTTCACTGGTTCGTTTGCGGGATCCCTTTCGAGTAGTACTGTACATGAAAATACAGTACTGCAACTTCCGAACCGGTACTCATTTACGATGGACGACGGAAGAAGGTCATTTCTCATCGTTAAGCCCTACTCTCCCCAAAACAATACCATACGTCGTACTAGCTGGTAGTTCGCGTGGATAGAAACAGTTATGCTAAGACGCCTGTCGCTAAACAAGTCTGAACAGTCATTTCGCCCTGACTGAAACGCTGGTAATAGGAAATCGATGCCGCCAAAGTGAAACGAAACTTCTTTTTGAGGAAAACCACTCCGAGTACCAGTAGATAATTAGCATAGTAAAGTATTGCATATTTACAACAAAAACCGATAAGACGTTTTATGACCCAAAAAAAGACCTCCATCCAACGAACGTTGATTCCTTGTGAATGTTTCAGTATCCCGTTAAAAAAGTTTCACATGGACCCTTCGTGAGGAACTGCTCTTTACTTCTATGATAGTATGTTTTTATTTAGGTTCTTACCAAAATAGGGCATAGATAAACTGTTCTCGGGTGACATCATCTTGAAGCTACTCTTAATCTTGGCCACCAATCATATTGTACCCTGCCTGATCAACAGGCGACTTTTAGCCAGCTACTTGAAGTAGCTACTGTAGTGGAGGCAGTTTCCTTTTGGACGAAGAATAAAGGGTGAGGTCCTTGAACTTCTTTCTCGCAAGCCACGCATGGACCCAGAAAGCGGAATACATGGAAAATCCTCCTAAACCGCACTCGACGGTGTGACAGACTGACAGTGACTTTGAAAATAATAGTGTTGACTGGGTGGATCTTGATTATCTATTTATTTTGATGTAGCTAGCTACTACTACTAGTAGCTAGTGCTGGCGGGAGGACTAAGAAACACCAAGTAGAAAGTGCTTATTGAAAGAACATTCATTGGTTCTTGTTACGATTACTGCTACATTAAACCTAAAATGTTGCCCATGGTAACGCAAAAGTTACAATGGTCGTCTTCAATTCCTACCGTACGTCGTACTAGTAGTGTTCACGTTAATCCTGTTTTAGCATCATTCGTTCGGATTTTTTCGCCACTTTGCCAGTATCGTAGTCAAGAAAAAGATCCAAAAAAATGCTCGGATATTCACCACTAAATCAGTTGTCTCCCCAGATGAGAAGGCCATCTTGCGGGACTCCGATGACACTCTTCGTCCGACATTCTCTTGACTCAGTGGTCGCAATTAGGTTGAAAAAAAGAACGTGACGTTGCTACTACTACGTTCCAAGAGTAGAACATTGTCCCGGCATCGCCTGTCACAGCTGGAGAGGGAACGTTTCTGTAATAGCGATCCGGAAGCATGACAGCAGAGTACTTTACTCACGGGATTCGTACTTTACCACGGTGTGCTTTACTAACGATAGCAGACAGCTTGAAAGTAAGAGTCCCGTGAGCACTGTTTTACTACATACACCCCTCACGACCGTTAGCTGACGGTTCCGTGAGCAAACTGACGAAAGTCGATCGGTCCACTAAAATTTGCACTTCTGACATTTGCACTCACCCTCACATTTGTGCTTCATGGTCACCCCCCCCCATTCACAGGTTTGCCAGTGGAATCCAGCAGATCCATGACAAACCAACTGATCAGGACCCTTTTTGGTATGAGTTGGGTCAGTCTCACTGGTGAATGGGTCAGTCCCACTGGTGACTGCATGACAGGATTGTCCACATGACATTTTGCTGCAACACAAGTGAGGAGATTTGGTCACACAGCAGTGAAAAAAGCTTGAAACATGTGACAGAAGACCCTTCCAAACATTTCATCATGTCAGAGTTGACAACAGATTGCAGTTGATGCAATTTGATGTTGACAATTTTTGTTTCAAGCATGTCTTGGTTGACAACTGGATGAAGACTTCAGTTCAGAGAAGTGGGGAGAACCAGGCACATGGCTGTGAAAAAAGAACAAAAAGTCGGCGTGGCCAAGGCGCACTGTGCCAAAAGCCACAGGCCTTTTGAGTTGTTTGTGAAAGAAAATTGTGAGCTTTGGAATGAAGCCAAAATGAATGTGACAATTGAGACAAGTTCGGCTCGAGATGCATCGGCACAACCATCTCTCCACTGAGATGAACGGCACTTTTGCGTGAAGAATCGGCGCGCCAGTTGTGCAGAATGTTCACTTGGGAATGACTTTGTCCCAACAACAGCTCGCGTTGTGCCACCCAGAACAAAACGTCTTCTGGGCGTTGTTGGGAGGGCAAAATGTGCAGCCGTCATTCCATGTGGGCGCTTGGTCTTGGATGCTGTCCTCAGAGACCTTCTTCAGTGAAGAGTTGGGCTAATGGCAACTGGTCCAATGCCCTGAGAAGCGCATCTTTTGTGAATGAGTCACGACCCTGTGAGTCCCACATGAGGAAACTCCATGCATAGCCAAATTGCAGGCAAATTGGGGTGTTGCAGGGGGCTGACCACATCAGTGGCATCCAGTTCATTGACAAAAGGGACTCAAAAGGGATTCAAAAGGGATTCAAAAGGGACTGAAAATGGCGTGTTTGTGTGCATGTCACATAAGGAAAGGTGCCCCTGGGACAGTGTTGAATTAAAAAAAGGTGCCAGTGAGACAGCGCTCACATAAGAAAAGGTGCCAGTGAGACAGTGCTTAAATGTGGAAAGGTGCCAGTCGTGAGTGAGACAGGAGTTCTCAAAAATGGTGGCAGCGGCATCCAGTTCTTTTGTCTTCACCACTGTGCCATTAGCAGATCTAGACTAGTCTACTCGCTACTCGCACAGCCACTCGATGCAGCACTGCACATTGTTGCACTGAATGAAGATCAAACCGAACCCTCGTCATTCAGTTAGTTCAACTGCTCACATTTTGCCTTAATTCTACCGTGCTTGCCACCTACTCCGAGTAGCTAGTAGCAATGTAGCTAGCTACTAGCTAGTAGCTACGAACCGGTAGGAACATTTGAAGCTGTATCTTGAACAGAAAGCCCCTCTAAAGTATTATAGGACAGTACCAGCTCAGAAGGATCGTAAGATGATACGTATGGGTGTAGCGCTACTATTGGAATAGAACTGGCACAGTGATCAGCACTAGCAGTTACGAGTACGCTACTAGCACTCGTAAACGAACCATTATGTGCAACGACAGGACGACGGAGCCATGGATTCTACGAACCCGCAGGAACAATTGAGGAGCAAGGATCTTTTTCAATTCCGCGCCACCTCTCTAGCTAGCTAGCTAGTAGCCCGGCCGAGCCGGCAGCACAGCACCTCCTCTTTTACTCGTGATGACCTGGTGATCTTCATGACCGGCTCGAGAATGAAGCTCCATGTGACAGCTGATTGAAGGATCTAATGGAGGAGTACGAGCTACCTAACCCGGCCGAGCAAGTCATACGTGGCTACTGCTCTAGCTGTGTAGTAGAGTAGTTAATCAATAGCACTCATAGCTAGCTACTAGAGTGCCCTAAACGGTCTCTCGTTGCGCTCTATACCAGAGTTCCCTTTCCTCTAGCTGCGGTGGAGTTAGCTCCTACTAGCTAGCAGATAGCAGCAACAGCAGCAGGCGCAGTAGCAGCTAAGTACGACTGCAGTTGGCACCCCGTCATAACGACAGTACTAGATGCAGGTACAACCTTTCTGTGTTGCTGAAAGCAAGCAGTACTGTAAGCACTTCGTCCCTCACACAGCAAAACCAGTAGCACAGTTCCAAGGGCCATGGATGTCATCCGTCCGTCGGCAACATCTGTGTACTGTTTTAGACTCGTCACCTTTTATGTTTTGGAGGATCACGGCAGCCGGTACACTGCAAGGGCTAAGCTAGCTAGATAGTTAGTATCTCAGTCTTGACGTTTGGAGGCAGCATACCAATTCGTTGTAGCCACGCCGATCGCGACAGCGACGACGACAAAATCTCCAAGGCAGCCAAGTCCATGGTACGACATACGGCACGAGACTACAATACAAAAAAAATATAAACACAATTCTACAGTAGATTCGCTTTTCACAAGTTTTTGACTAACTATCTCTCTAGTACTGTTGCAATTTAATTCGTATTGTTTATTGTTCGTTGAACTTCGAATTCTCTCGGGGCCATGATATTCCTATTTCACGAGCCACCCATCCCTCGACATGAAAAAGTTGACTGTAATTTTTCCGTTTCCAAAGCTCGTATTCCCACTTTTCGTATGGTTTCCAAAGTTGCTATTGCGAGAGTTAAACTTCGCGACATCGTAAAAAAGTGATCTTGCGTTCCGTCATGGATTTGGAGGGGCTATTCAAGAGTTTGGCCAATGCTAGTGATGTCATGTCTCGTGTATCTCGGCCGTCTACTTCCACAATCACATCGCCGGCACAGAGCCGACCTCGCATTGGTGATGGCTCTTTCAAGGAGCGCACCACCGGGGCGTCGTCGCACAATACAATACCAAGGAAACCTGCAGGAGCCGTGATATCGAACTTCAAGGCCTTGAAGCGTCCTCGTTCCGAAATGTCATGGATACTTTGGTTTTCCTCTCGCTTTGTCTCTTGATTCGGAACAGCATTATCCCCGTTGGGAGTGTCAAGTGAAGCAGCTCCAGGTGTTCCGCCTACCATGCAAAAGTTGAAATTATTGTTGACAGTGATGCCAAATGGCAGCTGGTTGTTATAAAAGCCAGTGGCCGGCGCAAACGGAAATTGCTGCTGAGGAGGCATAACCCATCCAACATTCGGCTGACCAGGGAAGTGCTGCTGAAGAGGAACAGGATTCTGTTGTCGAGTCGGGAATGTTGGTTGAGAAGGGAACACTCTCGAACGTGCACGGTGTTGTTCATAATATTGGCCCACATGTGCCAGGCAGAAGTGCCCAAACGAAATGCAACTAGGGCAAGGCCCCGCCCGCGTACCGTCACGTTTGTAATAGTATCCAAAGATCTGGCCAGCGGCAATGCTGGCATATTGATGCGGCGACTTGTGCCTGTTGCACCCAACAGTTTCGGGATACTTCTGACACTTTGGGCAGACTGCCTGTTGTTTAGCCAGTGACTTCCCATTGATCGTTTGATCGCTTGAGGCGTCATCGCGAGTCGACATTGTCGTTCTAGTACTATGTATTATCGTAGAAGAGATAAACTATTGTATGTATTATTGTTAAGAGATTAATTTTTTGTTGAGATAAAATATTGTATGTATTGTTGTTGAAGAGATTATTTTTTTGTTGATTGTAGTTAGTTTCAAAATATTCAGTGAGAATTCGATTCGAAATCCCCTTCGATTTCAAAATTGGTTTTCGGTGGATGTCACCACGCGCGCTGTTGACATGACAAGGCAAACCGAACCCATCGAGTGAGTCATCAATGCAAGTATTGGGTCCCGATCGCAACGCGCAGACCGATACTTTTTAGCTGTGTTGCTCACATTTTGTCTCAATTTCGAGTTTTCTTTGGAACCTACTATAGTACAATAACTACGTCGTACTACCTGATACTGGCAGTAGTCTAGTAGCATGTACAACAAGTAAATGTATGTGTGTGTGCATAATTATTTGTAAAACAAGACCACCTACTAATAATCTTCTATTAAAATTTAAGCGAACTGATTTTTTGGGAGCGCACGCACAACTCCTTTATACGTCATAATGGCAGGATATGGTTGGACGGGAGAGGATGAGAACATGGATGAATTTATTTGGATGCGGAAGACTTGGAAGAACAGGCCCAATTCTTTGCCTTTGGAGTTTTTGTCTGGTAAATTTTCCGTCCCGGGAATACTAATAAGTGCGAAAGGCAGCAGGAAGTGAGAAAGAATCCAATCCAAGCGAAGGAAAACCCGACCAACCAATGGAGCAGCTTTATTCCCAATAAACATTATAATTATTATTTCTCGAACGAACAAGGCAACTTCGTTGTCGTCAAGCCAAAGTATTTGTAAAAGGAAAGAAGTCAAGTGATAGATGATGATGACGAAGGTTGGATGGATCACCACCCTGTTGCTGGCAGCCTGTCTCGATTTTGCTTTGGCAGACGGTTCCGTTCGAGGATCAACCGGTGGAGCCAATGAAGAAAAAGAAGCAAGTAATGAACGACCAGGGGCATCCTATCGCAGTAGTAGCAGCCACAACGAGAACGAGGATTTCCTTCATCGCAATCTGGACAGCAACGAAGAAGAAAATGACACTTTTCTTGTGGAAGGACGCGGCCAACCTATGTTTCTCCAAGCAAAGATTCCAGGATCACTCGGACGCTTAAATTTCAAATTTTGGAATCAAAATGCTACTACGAACCACAAAGATGACCAAGGCTTTTACCACCAGGATGACGAACACCGACTACAGGATGGTGATCGCTTTCTGTTGTCGTCCTTGTCGGTGGCTTTGGGAGGAAGTGGAATCGAGAAACTCGTCCCATGGGGTGATCCTGATTATGATGAGGATCGCGTCCATGTGAGATTTTTGCAATCGGTCCAAGGTTTCATGGCGGAAGGAGCCGCCATTGTCGTGCACGCCAATGCCAAAGATGGGACCATAGAATCCATCAACGGAGAGCTTGTCCGAGTAGAGTTGTCACAAGAAGACTTGTTCCTGACCACATTGAGGGATACTGAAGGAGAAGCAGCTGCAGCAGCTGCTGTTGGAGTCCAGGCGCAGAGTCTTTTAGAGCAAGCCTTGGTCGACGCAGGACTCCAAGAGCAGCAGCCTGGCGAGTGGTTAGGTATATCCGAATTGACAGTCGTCCGTCGAATGGTAGATGGGACCGCATGTTTGGCTTGGAAACGCTTGTATGAATACAAAGAAGGCGACGCACAGCATATGGATATGATCTTTGCAGATGCTACGGCTGGAGACGAGAACAAGCTGTTTCATCACGACAATATCTTTGCTGCTGCTAGTGGTAGTGAAGCAAAATCACTTCCTACACTTTGTGCCATCCACCCCATGATTATGGGGTCTTCTGCGGGTACACCGTCCATGGAGACTTATGATTGTCACCAAAGCATCTTTCCAAACGACTGCACCTTGGTCTCTCAAAGCAGTCGGCCGATTTTTACACCCGATCAGGCCGTAAATGCCGCACACAATCATGCTGTGGCATTCTACACGTATTTTTGGAAAGAGTTTGGCCGTGATTCGTTGGATGATGCCGGAATGACATTGAAATCGAGAGTTCATTACGGCGTGAATGAGAACAACGCCTTTTGGAGACAGGGGCAACGACAAGTTTTCTATGGTACGTTATGCAATCTAATGCGACGATAGGTTACGCAAGCACTGTCTTTTTCTTTTCTCATTTATCCCGGCCTTGTTGGACTCGTGTCACAATGGCAGGAGACGGTGACGGCGTCCTCTTTCTTCCTCTTTCTTTTGGCTTAGATATAGTCGTCCATGAATTATGTCATGGTTGGACGGGGTTTACCTCTGGTCTTCTCTATCGCGGCGAGGCGGGTGCCCTGAATGAGGCCATGTCAGATATCTTCGCAGCACTGGTTGAGAAAAATGAGAAACGAGACGAGGCTGACATTTGGGTGATTGGCGAAGCAGTCTATACCCCAGGGCGACCCGGTGATTTCTTACGCAGTATGAAAAATCCTACTTCAACTGGAAGCTTTGACTTTTACCCCGAAAGGTACAAGTAAGTTTTGGCTGCCACACGTCCGGGACGGGGATGATTTTGAGTAATTCTTTCTGACTGAAGTGTTGCCTGCAGGCTCGACGGTGACTACGGAGGTGTTCATTTTAACTCCGGTATCGCGAATCTTGCATTTTATTTACTAGTGAAAGGGGGGATTCATCCTCGAAAAAAAACTTCTGTGGTTGTGCCGCCCATTGGATATACAAATGCAGCCTACATCTTTTACCACGCCAATGTGAACTGCCTGACCCCCGGTTCTACATTCTACATGGCACGATTTTGCACAGCCGATGTGTTCGGCGGACCCCACTCTGCAGCTGTACACTTGGCGTGGGATGCTGTCGGTGTACCCCGGGCTCCTACGCCAGTTATACGGCTACGAAGTGGCGTGCCTGTCCACCAGCAAGCTGCAACCTACTGGGAAGTGCTACGCTATACGATGGGCCCGGTATATGCGGGTGAACAGGTCGTTTGCGCCACCAATGGAAACAATGGAGATGCTGATCTCTATGTTCGATGGGGAGCTCCGGCCGAGATAGAGCCGCGCAGTTCAAGAAATGCCTGTATTGCCTACGCCCTTGGCTCCATGGAGGAGTGCACCACCACGGCAGCTGTCTCTGCGTCCCAGCAGCTGCATGTCGCTGTCCATGCCTACCGGTCGTTTTCGAATTTAAGTATAAGGTGCAGAATCATTCCAGCTAATCGGCCGACCATTGCCCCCAATCTCCCTCCGTCCAAAGCACCAGTGGTTTCCCAGCCTACTGCAGCTGATGACATTTCCAATGATGATCCTCCCTCATGGATTTGATGGATAGGAAACATTGAAAAGGAATCAATCATTGTTCCAGTTAGATCTATTGGCCGATATCTTAGCATAGAAAAAAACCTGCCGCTAATAAAGAGAAAGTTGTGAGTTTTCTTGACTTGCAGTGGCTAATTAATGGTGCTGTAGGTCGGTAGCTAGCTAGTAGCTAGACTAGAGTACTGGTAGCTGGCAACAGTTGATCGAGAATGGAGACAGAGTGCGAACCAATTCGTTGAACCTGAACCCTACTATTCCGCACCCTAAGTTACCATACGCGTCTACCGACCGGGCGTCAATTGGGATGGCTGGTCTCGGCCTGGACCTCTGACCGGTGGTGGTCGGATCCACGGCGAGTGGGAGGCTACAAGCCTACGCATCAACCCTATTCGTAGCATAGTACCGCCCAAAGTACCAGGACTCCAGGAGACTGACTGGGCTAGTATCGCTTCGTGCTGGTAACTGACGGACCGACCATCATAGTAGTAGGAAGGCCAGCTCCTTTTGAGTTACCTGGGGCATGACAGGCTCCGTCCGTCATGTGAGGCGGCAAAAGGTGGTGGCCGATTGACGGACGGAAGAACCCCACCGGTGTTGCCATAACGGGTGGACCGCGACAAAAGATGGTGGTTGATTGACGGACGGAAGCACCCACCGGTGTTACCATGACGGACGACAGGAAGTTGGTGATTCAGTTCATCATTGACGGACGGAAGCATCCCACCGGTGTTGCCATGGCGGACAAGAAGCGGAACCTATCAACATGGTGGACGACGAGGTCCAGTCTGCCTCTCTGTGTGAAAAAGAAGCAATGTATTCTTTTGGCACGGGGAATGCTGAATATTTGGTGGATTCGGCGGTCGCAACTTGCCTATAAATGCCGCCATCTAGCTAGTCTGCCGACTACTAGGCTCTGTAGAACTCGACTAACTTCTAGAGGTGGCTGACTGGAAGAAATGGCATCTCAAGCGGAAAGCGAAATAAGAAGGGTTGCCATCCAAACTTTGCAACCAGGTGATGCTACCAAAATCGAGTATTACACGTGCGCCCTTTGATAGTACACTACTGGTAGCTACTAGTATTAGCACCTGTGCTCCAAAAGACCTCAACGAGATTCTTCGGAGTGTCGGTACTATGGAACTACTACTCTTTCTTCTTTTCTGCCATAATCATTGACCGGTGAGATAAATTGTTAAGTCAGTGACACGAGTCAATAAATCATGCAATCGGCGGCAACTGCTAAAAACGGTCTACCATAAGTACCATTCCGAGGCTGCTGGAGATCCTGGTTTGTCTGTTCGTTTAAGTGTACGCACTAGCTATAGTAAATTCAGTTCTTACGGTGGGGCGGTGTTCGTTGTAATTTGGTGCTACAAAACTGGTTTATTTTTCCGAAGCGAAGTTCTTCGTTGTTGTATTCACCTCCCTCACTACGTCGTACCACCGAGTGAAGAACTACTACTGCCCGCGAAATATCAAAAGAACGCTGCGTAGACTAACGGGTGAAGTACATTAATTACCTTGCACCGTATTAAATTCGCCTTCTCTCACCACAATAAATTCGGCTTCTTTACGTCCACGAAGCCAATTTGTCCACAAAGCCAATTTTAAGGACGACTATAACGCATCACCGGTGAAGAACACACTTACCTTGTTGGTCATCATAACTCTTCAAAAGAACTTTTATTCTACACGGAAGAACTCATGCGAATACCATCTAGCGAGGCATTACCAGTTACCAGGTAGTTAGTAGGCCGATTGATTCTGACGATCGAAGGAGCCAAGTCTTTTGGCCTTCTTTGCTAGCGGGATGTGTACTACCTATGGCCCCCTTGTTCATTTTTTCTGGCGTCGAATCTTCCAATCCGAAGCGAAGGAATTCCCTGGTCACCGCAGTGCTGTCCATGGGTATCACTTGGTTTTGGATTTCCTTTCTTCGTTGACTGGTGCTCACAAAAACAACACTCTCTCAAAACAAAGCTCCCAAACTTCTACGAAACCACAACCAATTTTTTTTGACAATGTGCAAGGTAAACAATACATACGCAAGACCGACCAGTATTCCTCATTTTATTATCATCGACTGCAGCCACTCTATGGATTATTCAGTGGATGACGAGGACGAGGACCTCGACGCGTCGACTGTCACACCCATTCGCTCCATGGGGACCAAGCAAAATTCTCGCTGGACGGTGACGGCATCCACAAATTTGCCAAGACGACCCTCTCATCATTCCATGGATGCAGCACCAAGAAAACATCCAAGCCGCTACGAAAGGGAAAGCGACGATGTTGTTCAAACAAAACCCAAGAGAAGATCATCGGAACCTCCTCAACTCCCACTACGTCGTGCCAGCCTCATTTGCTAAAAGCCAGCAGTGTGGCCGGGGTACGAAAGGGCAAGGTGTTGATAAAGATAGAGCTACTCATATAATTCATAAAATAGACTACATATGTTTCAAGTATTCAACTCCCTCTTGCTTTAAGCTAGTATGTACGAGTAGATTTGTCAGGCAGCGAAGCAAACAAGAAATTTAATACCCGACGATTCAAGAAGCCTAAGCAGCCTTCTTTCTGGGTGCCTGTTCCAATGACCTGGTTTTGGTTGCGCGTGAAGTCCTTGAGCACGAAAATGTACGTGTCGAGCTCAATGCTATTGCAGGACTTGGAGACTCGTGTGTAGCTTCCCTGACGAGACTCGTGTGTAGCTTCCCTAACGATACTCCTTCAAACGAAAGGGCAGATAAAGATGTAATTTATGAAAGGAAAGCATGTAATACTAGGTTGGGTTATTCCCATAATTTTCAAGAAACCCGCTGGAGTCTACTAAGATGATAGAACGCAGACGTATTAGCAAAAAGTAGCTGGGGACTGGTGCAGCGCATTGTATGTTCTAATTTGGTGGGGTTGGGTGGCTGACTACCTATGACGCAAAACAAGCATTGATGTATCAAACTGGAGCGTACCGAGAATGTGTGCGTCTGGTTTTAGTTGGTTGATCTGTTCCATAGCTGTAGTAGCCATCCAATGCAAGCAGATTCAGTGAGGTTTGATTCCTTATTCTGACGTGGATGAGGCGTCCGAGTTAACGCTAGCGCTGCTACTAGCAATTCTTTGGCTTGCTCGAGATGGTCTCCTTTCCTTGTTAGCTGAAGCCACAGAGCTGCTGGCACTTGCTTGGCTAGCTCTAGATGAGCTCCGTTCCTTGCTCGGGGAGCCCACACTAGAGCTGCTAGCACTCATTTGGCTTGATTGAGATGATCCCCTTCGCGAGTTCCTTTCCTTTCGTCGAGCAATCTTTGACTTGGCACTTGATTTGTACTGCTCTGCAAGACTGTCTCTCAAGTAGGTCCCTACCTGTAGTCACAACAAAACAAAAACCAATTTTGAGTTACGTGTCCAGTACATTGAGCATTCTGTAAGAAACTGACATGCAGGAGTACACAAGCAAGAACTTGCCGTAAACTTACTTTTTCTCGGGCTGTCTGCTCAGATACCTCCCACCAATGGCCATCCTTATATTTGATGAAAGCTCCGACTGGACAAGATTGGCGGATGATTTCCAAAACAATTTTCACAATGGCTGACTTTTGCTGTCGGTCCGCGGCTTCCTTGTAACGCTCCAAGAACATACCTGCTGTAACACGAAAGCGACGATTGCCGACAGCATTGTAATTTTCATTTCCTTGACCGCACAAGACAGAAAATGGTGACGGCTCAAAGTCTGCTGGAAGGGGTGTCAGCGCCTTTTTGGAATGAGGTGAAATGGGTTTCTCTGCTTTCTGTTGTCCTTGGTCCATACTGGTGACGTTAGTTGGCAGCTGCCGCTGATGAAAATCCAGAGAAACCGTTTCCTGTATCATAGGAGGCGAAGCTCGCATCTTCGGTACTGGCGCTTTCTTCAAAGCTGCCACTGGGATTTGCTGGCTCAGCGTTGCATCTTGATTATTGTTCGGGGCAGCATGCTGCCCGCCAGCGCCGGGAACGGAAACATTCCAGTTGAATGCACTTGCACTGAACTGCTGATGAGGATCAGGATTTTCCATTGGCAAATCACCCGCGGGAGGGCCCTGTGCGGCGCTTGTAACAGGAAAAGCACGCTGGGCTTTATTACATTCCGTCTTGTCCTTGGAAAACATGAAGAAATCGTCTCCAAACCCGGTGTGCTGGTGCATGAGCAGTGCAATTATCATCCTCTCTCATAAACTTGTGCGACTATTTGATTGCTGTCGATGATGGAGGAAGTCGCTCTACTATGTACAAGGTCAACTGGAAATGTGAGCGAAATGTACTACTGTGTACTGTACAATTTGAGTGCAGTAGGAATTTCCCAGTGATAAAAATGTTTCTGTAAAAACCTTAAGTCCAGTGGTCAGATCGATCTTCAAGTGATGTAATTTATAAGGGCAGTTGTTACCGTAACATCGTTTGCCAAAGTGAATTACAGGTAGTGAATACTGATGATATTTGCCGGAAGGTAAAACTCGAGCACCGCGGCGACATCGTACCGATAAGCCTAACTCCAGTCACAGAAAAAGAGCCGGTGTAGTGTTTTACGTAGAAGAAAAAAACGTCACTAAATCTGCCACTCCCTTAGAATAGAAAGCTGGCACAGAACTGTTAACAGAATAATTATTCTACTGGAGTAGTACTCGGAGTAGTAGTGCGGATTCTCAGTGTCGAATAGTGGTATTTAGAGTACTGCGACTTATTTGTTGTAAAAGCAACATTGAAACAAGGTTCGCTGCCGGCAGTATGCACTACTGCTGTACTACTGTAGCTAGTAGTAGCAGTTCCGAACGAACCATGTAATTCCCCTTTCTGTGTCAGAAGTGAGACTTCACCCAACGGGTGAATGAATTCTGCAGAGACCTAATAGAATTTTCGCAAACCTCAGGAGGGATGCTATTGAAGATAAACCTGCACGAAAGAGAAAACTGCACGGAGGGCAAAACTGTATGCAGGGAGAGGCAACAAAGAATGGAGGGCAACACAACATGGAGGCAAGAGACTGCATTGAAAATAGAGACTGCATGGTGTTGGGGGGTCAACCGACATTTCTGAAGGTGGGGATTCACTTATATTCCAATGCCACATTGCAGGGTCTCAATAATACAATACAACCTTGACAAACCGAGTAAATCATGGTAAAAGGGGGCTGTGTCAAAAGTATCACCCCAAATTGATCGAATACTTAGATTTTGGCTCTGTGTAGCTTTGGACAAACTCAAACGAAGAAGGCTTTGAGAAACTGAACCTTGTAGGATCGGACGGAGAGGCTACTGTCACACAGACCGACTGATAGGATGCTGGTAATGGGTTCGTAAGTTGCTCATTTTTTGTAGCGGCAACTGATTTCGTCGGCAACGTGAAGCCGAGGACACAGGGTAGCCAAGTTTAGTAGCGGACGAGCTCAATAGCTACTCTAGGAGCGAACTTGACAGTGCGAGTTCGGAGATTCCCTGCTAACCGGTAGTACCATTGAAAAAACGATTATCCGCTCTCCTTCGGTTATCATTACTTGCTATTATTACTAAAAGTTAGATAGCTGTGCTACTAGCTGGACTTTGCTAGCTACCAGCTAGTAGCTGGTATTAATACAGCCATCTAGCTAGCTAGCTAGTGAAGACTCCAACCAAACGGGAGCACATTTTCCCGAGGAACGGTGCGTCCTGGTCCCGCAAAGAAGGAACCACACTTTCCAAGTCAAAAGGCTATTGTTTTCTTGGTGTGAATGAATTTTGGCACGTCATCGTAAGCTGAAGAGTCGTACATACAAGTACTTAGGCGCAAAGAAGAACACATTTCGAAATTTGTGAACGCGAAAACTGCATGAAACTACATACTACTCTAGGAATTAAAACTGCATACTGTGTTGAGCAAAACTGCATAGCTCAGTAAGTGATCAGATGTGCGTCCGACTACATCCAGGAGTGAGGCCAACGAAACAAAACACACAGTGTTGTCATGCCTCTGACATTTTGTTCAGTCTCACATGAGATCGCTAAGACAAGGGAGTCTGAGGGATGAATGTGTTTGGTGAACCCTGCGTGCTTGCTGCAGAACATGCAGTACAAAAAGCGCAACAGTGACGGTTTGGTGCTTGATGTTTTCAACGTCAGTTGTTTGACAAACACGTTTCGCAGATGACAAAATGTTTCTAACGCAAGCTCCCCCGGCTTGAACGTGTTTTTGTGGTAAACAAAATGTTCCGGTGCATCAATTTGCCCGGAGTGCCTGTAGAATTTCGGATTTTCGCGCATTTTTCCCTCAGGCTGCCCCATCAATCAGCGTTCCGAATGGGCTCCCACGCAGCTTTGGTGCTGAAAGCTGCTTAGCTTCGCCCTCAAGAGTCGTGAAGCGGCTGGGCATTCTCCCATGCAATCTCCCACCTGTCTCTTATACACATCTGACGCTGCCGACGAATAGAGAGGTGTAGATCTCGGTGGTCGCCGT
>ENA-ORBV01007057-ORBV01007057.1-microbial-mat-metagenome-genome-assembly--contig:-NODE-7057-length-19463-cov-4.254359_pt1 | contig 19463 bp, 11 predicted proteins | sample MGYA00237777_ERZ505514 | MGnify/ENA primary metagenome ERZ505514 (study PRJEB26160, sample SAMN06269048) | microbial mat metagenome | isolation source: Oligotrophic lake microbial mat | place... | reverse complement strand
ACAGCGCGCTCACCGAGTCCGAGGTCGCTCACCGGGCCGTGGCATTGGCGACAGCCAGCGCGGAGGCGGTGGGCCGGGCCGATCGCACCGCCCACGTGGGATTCTACCTGATTGACAGGGGCAAGCCGGCGCTGGAGCGCGCGGTCGATGTCGCCTGGCCCTGGCGCACCGCCCTCGAGCGCATCATTCGGCGGATCCCGCTGACGTTCTATGCCGGCGGAATCCTCCTGCTCACCGTGCTCGGCACGCTCGCCTTTCTCCAGCAAGCGTGGACGTATGATCTTGCCGGATGGCGACTGATTGTGCTCACGTCGATTTTCCTGCTCTGCGTCAGCCAGTTCGCGGTGTCGGTGATGAACTGGCTGTCCACGTTGCTCGTTTCGCCGCAACTGCTCCCGCGGCTCGATTTCGACTCTGGCATTCCTTCCGACAATCGGACGGTCGTGGCCGTGCCCACCCTCCTGAGCAGCTTGGCGGGCGTGGATCGGCTCATCGAAACTCTGGAAATCCATCACCTCGCCAATCGGGATCCGTGCCTGCATTTCGCCCTGCTCACGGATTTTCGGGATGCTCCCACGGAAGTCACGCCGCAGGACGAAGCGCTCCTGCAGCGGGCGCAAGCCGGGGTGGAGCACCTCAATATCAAGTATCCCTCCGATCGCCGGGATCGCTTTTTTCTTTTTCACCGCCCCCGCCGCTTCAACGCGAGTGAAGGGCTATGGATGGGTTACGAACGCAAACGCGGGAAGCTCGCCGAGTTCAACGCCCTGCTCCGCGGCGGCTCGCGCAGCTGCTTCTCGATGATTGTCGGCAACACCTCCGTGCTTCTCTCGGTCAAGTATGTCATCACGCTGGATACAGACACCCAGCTGCCGCGTGATGCCGCCCGCAAGCTCGTGGGCACGATGGCGCACCCGTTGAATCGGCCGGTATTTGATTCGGCCCACGGCATCGTGACCGAGGGTTATAGTATTCTCCAGCCGCGCGTCAGCGTGAGCCTCACGGGCGCTCGACGCTCCTGGTTCGTGCGCCTGTTCGCCGGCGAAACGGGCATCGATCCGTACACCCGCGCGGTCTCGGACGTCTATCAAGACGTCTTCCAGGAGGGATCCTTCATCGGAAAAGGTATTTACGAGGTGGATTCGTTCGAGCGCGCCCTGGCCGGACGTTTTCCAGAGAACACGGTGTTGAGTCACGATCTACTGGAATCAGTCCACGCGCGTTCGGCCTTGATGAGCGACCTGGAGTTCTACGAAGAGTATCCCTCCCGCTATAACGTGGATATCGGTCGACGTCACCGCTGGATCCGCGGCGACTGGCAGATCACACCGTGGCTTCTGCCGCGCGTACCCGGTCCGGATGCGCGACGCCTTGCAAATCCACTCTCGGCTTTGTCGCGCTGGAAACTGCTCGATAATTTGCGACGCAGTCTCGTCCCGATCGCACTGCTCGCGTTGCTGCTCGGCCTCTGGCTGCTCCTGCCGCCGCTCGCCGGCATTGGCACCCTGCTCGTTCTCGTGATTGTGGCGCTCCCGGGCTTTCTTCCGGTGCTGGTGAACGTGCTGCGCAAACCGACCGACCTTCCTTGGTTGATGCATCTGCGGACAGCGGCCGCCGCGGAGGGTCGTCAATTGGGCCAGGTGTTTCTCACCCTGGCGTTCCTTCCCTATGACGCGTACGTCAGCCTCGACGCCATCGGACGCACGCTCCTGCGCGTCCTCATCACGCGCAAACATCTGCTCGAATGGCAAAGCTCCGCCGAAGCCGAAAATAACACGCGGTCCGATCTCGCGGGCTTTTTTCTCACGATGTGGAGTGCGCCGCTTCTGGCGCTGGCGGCAGGTCTCACGTTGTGGCGGGTGCAACCCGACATGCTCCCGTTGGCCCTGCCGTTTCTGGGCACCTGGCTGGCGGCTCCGTGGATCGCATGGTGGATTAGCCAGTCGATTGAAACGCCGCCCCCGGACCTATCGCCGGCGCAGCTCGCATTTCTCCGGCGAACCGCCCGCAAGACCTGGAACTTCTTCGAGACATTCGTCACCGCGGAGGAAAACTGGCTCCCCCCGGATAACTTCCAGGAAGTGCCGCATCCCACGATCGCCTCGCGCACCTCACCGACGAACCTCGGATTGGCACTGCTCGCTAATCTCGCGGCGCGCGATTTCGGTTATTTGCCCGCCGGAAAAGCGCTGGAGCGCATCGATCACGCGTTCGCCTCAATGCTGAAGCTCGAACGGTACCGCGGTCATTTTTTAAATTGGTACGACACCCGCACGCTGCAACCGCTTCATCCGATGTATGTATCGACGGTGGATAGCGGCAATCTCGCCGGACACCTGCTCACCCTCGGTGCCGGCTTAAGGGAATTGGCCGATGAACCGATTTTTCATCCGCACGTTTTCGCGGGGTTAAGCGACACCGCCGGCGTACTCCGAACCTACCTCGGAAAGCACGCGACCCTCGCGAAACTCGACGCCGAGCTCACCCACACTCCCGCCACCCTGTCCGAGGCCGTGGCGATTCTCAAGCGCGCCACGGCGCACGCCCGGCAGCTGGCGGACTCAACCGGTAACCCAAGAGCGCCAGTGCGCGCCGAAGCAAGGGAGGGAACAGCTGACGATTCGAAGCGGTGGACCGCTACGCTTCGACAAAACTGCGAGGAGCATCTGGAGGAAATCCTCGGCTTCGCTCCCTGGCTGCGGGACCCGGCACCGAACGGCGATCTGCACCCGGCGATGGCCCAAGCTCTCGCCCACCTTGGCCCCTCTCCCACCCTCCGCCACGTGGCGGCACTCGATCACTGGCTCGATCCTTTGAGCAACGCTGACGGCGCGGCGCCCACGCTCGTGGTGGCTCCGCCCGCGACCGACGCTGCGGCCGATTGGACTCGCCCCTTCCGCGCCGCCAGCGGTCGGGCTCACGCGCGACTCGCGGAACTGGAACGCCTCGCCCGCCAGAGCGACGAGCTCGCCACCATGGATTTCACCTTTCTGTTCGATCGAGGCCGGGAGCTTTTCTCGATTGGGTACAACGTCAGCGAACGCCGGCTCGATGTCAGCTTCTACGACCTCCTCGCCTCGGAGGCACGCCTGTGCAGTTTCGTCGCGATCGCCCAGGGCCAGGTTCCGCAAGACCACTGGTTTTCCCTCGGGCGTCTGCTGGTGGCGTCGCGCGGCCGGCCGATCCTGCTCTCGTGGAGCGGCTCGATGTTCGAGTATCTCATGCCGCAACTCGTTATGCCGTCGTACGAGAACACGCTGCTGGATGAAACCTCCGTGGCCTCGGTTGAACACCAGATCGACTATGGCAACACGCGTAACATTCCCTGGGGAATTTCCGAGTCCGGCTACCACCGCACGGATGCGCATCAGAATTATCAATACCGCGCGTTTGGCGCCCCGGGGCTCGGTTTGAAGCGCGGGCTCGCCGACGATTTGGTGATCGCCCCGTATGCCACGGCGATGGCGCTGATGGTGGCTCCGCGCGAAGCGACGGAAAATCTGCAACGGCTCTCCGACGACGGTCGGGAAGGCGCCTTTGGCTTCTACGAAGCCGTGGATTATACTCCGGGGCGCTTGCCCCCGGGCGAAGCCAGCGTGACGATCCAATCGTTCATGGCGCACCACCAGGGCATGAGCCTGCTCGCCTTGGTTTATCTGTTGCGCGATCAGCCCATGCAGCGCCGGTTTCTCGCGTGTCCGCTGCTGAAAGCGGCCGACTTGCTGCTGCAGGAACGCGTGCCAAAAAGCACGGCGAACGTGTTCACCGCCGAACCGGAACAGGAGAAAGGCGTCCTACCCGAGATCACGACCGCGATGCGGGTCTTCACCGATCCGTCCGCTCGCGCCCCCGAAGTCAACCTCCTCTCCAACGGCCGCTATCATCTCGCCATCAGCAGCGCGGGCGGTGGCTACAGCCGCTGGCAAAATCTGGCGTTGACCCGCTGGCGGGAAGATGCCGCGCGCGATTGCTGGGGCACGTTCATCTACCTGCGAGACGTCGCGACCGGCGAGTTCTGGTCCGCGGCCCACCAGCCCACCTTGCGCACCCTCAAACGTTACGAAGCGATCTTCACCCAGGGCCGCGCCGAGTTTCGCCACCGGCACTCGGCCATTGAAACCCACACCGAAATCTGCGTTTCCCCGGAAGACGACGTCGAGCTGCGGCGACTCACGCTCACCAACCGCGGCAACAACCCGCGGACGATCGAGCTCACGAGCTACGCCGAGGTGGTGCTCGCACCGCCGGCCGCTGATGCCGCCCATCCGGCTTTCAGCAATCTCTTCGTACAAACAGAGTTCATGCGCGACTCTTCCGCGATCCTTTGCACGCGGCGCGCCCGTTCGGCGGACGAGTCCCCACCGTGGCTCCTGCATCTCATCACAACCCACGGCGCCGAGGCCGGTACCGTTTCCTGTGAAACGGACCGCTCGCGCTTCGTCGGACGCGGCGGCACTCCGACGCAACCCGCAGCAATGAAAGCGCCCGGAGCGTTGTCCAACAGCGAGGGCTCCGTCCTCGATCCGATTGTTGCGCTGCGTCGTGCCATTACGCTCCCTCCGAATGAAAGCGTTGTCATCGACTTCATTCTGGGTGCGACGGAAACCCGTCAGCAGGCGCTCGCGCTGGTCGAAAAATATCGCAACCCACGCATGGGTGAACGCGCCTTCGAACTGGCCTGGACGCATAGCCAGGTGACGTTGCGCCAGCTCAACGCCTCGGAAGCCGAAGCCCAACTTTACGCCAAACTCGCGGGAGCCCTGATTTACGCCGACCCCGCGCGCCGGGCCAATCCCGGCGTGCTCCGCACCAATCGGCGCGGACAAAACGGCCTTTGGAGCTACGGCATTTCCGGCGACGCCCCCCTCGTTCTGCTACGCGTCAGCGAAAGCAAAAAAATCGATCTCGTCCGGCAACTGGTCCAGGCGCATTCCTATTGGCGGATCAAGGGACTCACCGTCGAACTCGTCATCCTCAACGAAGAGATTTCAGTCTATCGGCAGTCGTTGCACGAGGAAATCACCGGGCTGATCGCGTCGGGCATCGAGGCCCAGATGCTCGACAAACCCGGCGGGATCTTCGTCCGCCGTCTGGAACAGATTCCGCAGGAAGATCGCGTGCTGCTGCAAGCCGTGGCGCGGATCGTCCTCAACGACGAATACGGTTCGCTGGCGGAACAATTGGAGCAGCGCGCGATTCCCGAGCCCATGATGCCGGCGCTGCTTCCCGGCCGTAGTCTTGTCGTGGATACGTCACCTCCCCTTCCGCCCCGCGACCTGATGTTCGCCAACGGCCTGGGCGGCTTCACCCGGGACGGACACGAGTATGTCATCACCCTCGCGCCCGGACAACAGACGCCGGCCCCGTGGGTGAACGTTCTGGCGAATCCGCATTTCGGGACGGTCGTTTCCGAGAGCGGCAGCGCCTACACCTGGCTCGAGAACGCCCACGAGTTCCGGCTGACGCCCTGGAGCAACGACGCCGTTCAGGACACGACAGGCGAAGCCTTTTACCTCCGCGACGAGCAGACGGGGCAGTTCTGGTCGCCAACGCCCGGGCCCGCCCGCGGCGTGACGCCCTATGTGATTCGGCACGGCTTCGGCTACACGGTTTTCGAGCACACGGAGAACGGCATCGTATCCGAACTCTGGATCTACGTCGCGATGGATGCGCCCGTGAAGTTTGCGGTCTTGAAGGTGCGCAACATCTCAGGGCGCCCGCGCCGCCTTTCCGCCACTGGCTACTGGGAGTGGGTGCTCGGCGACCTCCGCCCGAAAACCCTGCTGCACGTGCAGACCGAGGTGGATCTCAAGAGCGGGGCCTTGATCGCGCGCAATCCGTACAACACGGAGTTCGCCGATCGCATTGCCTTCGTGGATGTGAGCGATCCGACCCGCACCTTGACCGGCGATCGCAAGGAATTCCTCGGGCGCAACGGCACGCTCGCGCAACCCGCCGCGCTGCGGCGCGTGCGGCTCTCCGGCAAGGTCGGCGCCGGGCTTGATCCCTGCGCGGCGTTGCAGGTCAGCTTTGATCTGCCCGACGGGCAGGAAAGGGAAACCAGTTTCCGGCTGGGTACGGGCCGTAGTGTCGCCGACGTGCAGAGTCTGATCCACCGCTTCCGCCGGGCCGACGCAAATCGGGGTGCGCTCGAGGGTGTCTGGGCCTTTTGGAACCGGACGCTCGGTGCCATAAATGTGGATACACCCGATCCCGCCGTAAACGTGCTGGCGAATGGCTGGCTGTTGTATCAGACGCTGAGTTGCCGCATCTGGGGCCGCACCGGGTTCTATCAATCCGGGGGAGCCTACGGTTTCCGCGACCAGTTGCAGGACGTCATGGCACTGGTCCACGCCGCACCGTCGCTCACCCGCGAGCACTTGCTTCGCGCCGCCTCCCGCCAGTTCCGGGAAGGCGACGTGCAGCATTGGTGGCATCCACCCGTGGGACGCGGCGTGCGCACCCATTTCTCCGATGACTTCCTCTGGCTGCCGTATGTAACCTGCCGATACGTCGCGTGCGTCGGGGACACCGGTGTGCTTGACGAGAAGATCCACTTTCTCGAAGGCCGGGCGGTAAAGCCGGAAGAGGAAGCGTACTATGATCTGCCGGCCCGCGCCGAGGAATCCGCCAGCCTCTATGAACATTGCGTACGCGCGATCGAACGCGGGTTGAATTTCGGCGTCCACGGGTTGCCCCTGATCGGCTGCGGCGATTGGAACGACGGCATGAACATGATCGGAAAGGAAGGCCGGGGCGAGAGTGTCTGGCTCGCATTCTTTCTCTATGATGTGCTCACTCAGTTCGAGGTGGTCGCGAGAGCCCGAAGCGATGACCCGTTCGCCGATCGGTGCGTGGCCCAGGCGGAACAGTTGCGCAAGAACATCGAGGAGAACGCGTGGGACGGCGAATGGTACCGCCGCGCCTATTTTGACAACGGCGAGCCGCTGGGTTCGAAGAGCAATCCGGAGTGCCAGATCGATTCGCTTCCGCAAAGCTGGTCCGTCATCAGCGGCGCGGGCGATCCGGAGCGTTCACGCCAGGCGATGGAGGCCGTGGAGCGGCGACTCGTTCGCCGCGATGCCGGACTCATCCAGTTGTTTGATCCACCGTTCGACAAATCGTCCCTAAATCCTGGATACATCAAGGGCTATATTCCGGGCGTGCGCGAAAATGGCGGGCAATACACCCACGGCGCAATCTGGACGGTCATGGCCGTGGCCCTCATGGGCGACAACGACCGCGCGTGGGGGCTGTTCGGCTTGATGAATCCCGTCCATCACGGAGCTACGGCGCAGAAAATCGCGACCTATAAGGCGGAACCGTATGTCGTGGCCGCGGATGTTTACGCCGTCCCCCCCCACACCGGCCGGGGCGGTTGGACCTGGTACACGGGCTCGGCGGGCTGGATGTATCGCTTGTTGATCGAAACGTTGCTGGGCGTGAATCTCGAAGGCGACCGGTTGCGGATTGTTTCGCGCCTGCCGACGTCATGGCCGGCCTACAAAATCCACTACCGTTATCGGGAGACGGTGTATCACATTGCGATCAGCCGGATGGACCCCGATACCGGCTCCTCCTGGATCACGCTGGATGGACAGCAGATCGCGGGAGATACGATTCCGCTGACCGACGATCGGCGGGAGCATTTCGTCGAAATGAAAATCACGGCCAAAGCGGTTGCACCCCGGTGACGCGGGAACCGAGGATCAGCTCCGGATGATAGTCCTCCTGCGATCGGAACCTCCTCGCGTCCTTGCCAATTACAGCGAGCTTCGCGAACGCCCCCGGCGGATTTACACACGGTGGATGAATTCGAACCAGACAGCGAGGAAACCCCCGCCCCGCGCCCTTACTCATGAGGGCGCAAAAAAGCCGGGCTTTGCGCCCGGCTGCGAGAGCAGATTAGCTCAGCCAATTACTTGGCAGTGAGCGTTCCGCGCATGATCATATAGTGACCAGGGAACGAGCAGATATAAACGTAGTCGCCAGCGGCCGGAACCTTGAAAGTCGCCTCTCCCTTTTGCTTCGGTCCAAGAACCGGAATAAAGGCGAGGACTTTATCCTTCATCGCTGGCGCGATGTAATCGGTGGCCTTGGCCGTCATCGACGCGGTGGCGAACGCGTTCACGTCAGCTCCCGCCATAAGGAGAACCCAATTGTGACCCATGGCCTCCTTGGGAAGGGAGCCGACATTGGTCAACACGACCTTGATCTCTTCGCCGACCTTCGCGTCGATGGTCTTGATGTTGAATTGCATCTGATCATTCGCCGTGATCTCGATCACGCGGACTTCAGATTTGGCGGGGGCGCTCGCCGATGCCGGTGCGACGGCCGGAGCAGTCGCCGCGGGAGCGGGAGGCGTGGTTGCAGCAACCGTGGAGGGTGCGACGTCTTTCTTCGCACAGCCGACGACAGCAAGCGCAGCAACAAGGGAAACAAGGGTGAGTCGGGAATTCATGGCGCTCCAAACTTGGGATTGGTTTACCTACATGCAAACCCGAACATCATGGGGTTGACGCGGAGGTTTCCCGTGATTTGGGGCGGTCGCCACGTGGGTTCGGCGCGGGTCTCCACTGGGTGCGGGGACCCTGAAACCGGCAACACGCGCTCCGCTAATGCGGTTTACAGCCACGTTAATAAAATCGCTGAGAGAGGCTTGAACGGCCAGGCATCGGCTAAATCTCCTGATTATGGCTTGAAATGCGAAAACGTTCGCCGACTCTGATGACCTTTTGTAGACCGCGCCATCCAGGTGTTTTCCTTTTCGACTGTCCACATGCGTCTTTTCAACTCTCTCGTGACCTCGCTGAAGCGGTCAAGTTTGGCCCCATGGGGTCGTGGCGTAATTGCGCTGGCCGGCGTCGCGCTGCTCTCTGGCTGTGAATGGTGGCGCATGGATGGCCACCAATCGACGATTGCCGTCGAAGGCCAGGTCGCCCGCGAGCAGCTGCATGTCTTCTATGTAACGTGCTGGGTCTCCGGTGTCATTTTCGTATTGGTCGGAGCGGTGCTCGCGTACGCGATGGTGAAATTCCGCGCCCGATCGGATGCTGACGAGCATGCCGAACCGCCATCCCAGAGTCACGGCAACCCGCTCGTTGAGCTGAGCCTCATTGGTGCGTCCGTCCTTTCCCTCGTTATCATCGCCGTTCCCACCCTCAAAGCGATCTGGTCGACCTACGATGTTCCGGAAGCGGAAAAGGGCACGGCGCTCGAAGTCACCGCGGTCGGCTACCAGTGGTGGTTCAAGTTCGAGTACCCGACGGAACTGGCCACGATCAACGCGGATGCCAAGATGCCGCTGGTCACGGGCAACGAGCTGGTGATTCCCGTGGGGCGCGCGATCCGCATCAATTTGCGAACCGTGGATGTGATTCACTCCTTCTGGGTCCCGAAGCTCGCCGGCAAGGTGGATATGATCCCGAACCGTGCGAATCACCTCTGGCTGAGAGCGGATAAACCCGGTTACTTCTGGGGTCAGTGTGCGGAATACTGCGGAGATTCCCACGCGGTCATGCGTTTCCGGGTTATTGCCTTGGAAGAAAAGGAATTTGCGGAGTGGCTGGAACAGCAAACCCAGACGGCGCGCAGCGTCGTCGCACGGGTGGGTGACGAAAACCGTCCGCGGGCGCAGTTCGCCGCGTTGCGCACCTTCCGCCAGAATGAAACGGGCGTGACGGCACAGTTCGACATTAACCCGCTCGAGTCATGGCGGGCGCTGCAAGTCCCCGATGCGCGTACTGAAGATCCCGTGCTGATCGCGAAAGGCCGCGAACTCTTTGGGTCGAAGACCTGTCTCGCCTGCCATTCCATCCGAGGACATGGCGCAGCGGGAATCAGCGGCCCCGATCTCACTCACATCGGATCCCGTTCCACTATTGCCGGAGGGCTGCTGGAAAACAATCGGGAGCAGATGCAGCGCTGGTTGCATAATCCCGGAGTCGTTAAGCCTGGCAACAAGATGGCGAAGGGATACCGGGACAACAACATCACGCTCACGAACGAAGAGGAAGTTGCGCTCGTGGCGTATCTCGAAAGCTTGAAGTGACACTGCTCCCGAACCGTTCCGACCTACCGAGTGTAAACGCTTTCAAGCTTCATCCTGAACGTCGCGGCCGGTTCGCCTCTTCTTAAAACAGATCCTTTGCTCCTTCAGCCCGCCGCGGCGCCTTACTTGAGATTTTGGCCCGTTCGCGGTTCATCCGCCTCCCACTTTTCTAAAACACTCGACTCGATTCCCACACCCATGGACCTGGCCAAACCCGCTTACCTCACAAAAGAGGAGCACGCACCGGCGGCCCAGCCGACGCTTCTCTCCCACCCAAGTTCCAACTACGGACTCATGAGCTGGCTGACCACCGTCGACCACAAAAGGATCGGATTCCTTTACGGCGTGTTCGCCCTGTTCTTCTTCCTCGTGGGAGGCTTTGAGGCCCTGCTGATCCGGGCTCAGCTGATGGTGCCGAACAATGACGTGCTGACTGCGCAGCAGTACAACACGATGTTCACGATGCATGGGACGACGATGATCTTCCTGGCCGTGATGCCGCTGGGATCCGCGTTCTTCAACTTCATCATGCCGCTGCAGATTGGCGCCCGTGACGTTGCGTTCCCCCGCCTCAACGCCTTCTCGCTCTGGACCTTTGTCGCCGGCGCGATCATCCTCAATATCGGATGGTTCCTGCCCGAGGCCACGCACGGTGCACCGAATGCCGGTTGGTATGGTTACGCTCCTCTCACTTCGAAGACCTTCACCCCTCAGCATTCGATCGATTCCTGGATCATGGGCCTGCAGCTCCTCGGAGTCTCTTCGATCGCGGCCTCGCTGAACTTTATGGTCACCATCATCAACATGCGCGCTCCCGGCATGACAATGATGCGCCTGCCGGTGTTCACCTGGATGACGCTCTTCACGTCATTCCTGATCATTCTTTCCTTCCCGGCGATCACGATCGCGCTGGTTTATCTCATGATGGACCGTAATTTCGGCACGGGCTTCTTTGAAGTCTCGCTCGGCGGCATGCCAATCCTTTGGCAGCATTTGTTCTGGGTCTTCGGTCACCCGGAAGTGTACATTTTGATCCTTCCGGCGATGGGAATCATCTCGGAGATCCTCCCCACCTTCTCCCGCAAGCCGCTCTTCGGTTACCCGATTGTGGTGTTCTCCGGCGCAGCCATCGGCTTCCTTGGATTCACCGTGTGGAGCCATCACATGTTCACCACGGGCATGGGCACCGTCGCGACGGCGGCGTTCGCCCTGGCGACGATGGCGATTGCGGTGCCAACCGGCGTTAAAATCTTCAACTGGATCGGAACGTTGTGGGGCGGTCACATCGTGATGCGCACGCCCATGATGTTCGCCTTGGGCTTCGTCTGGATGTTCATGATCGGCGGATTCTCCGGCGTGATGCACGCCGCGGCGCCGGCGGATGCCCAGCAGAATGACTCTTACTTTGTCATCGCACATTTTCATTACGTGCTGATCGGCGGCTCGATCTTCGCCTTACTTGCCGGCATCCATTACTGGTTCCCGCTGATGTTCGGCCGCAAGGTCTCCGAATTCTGGGGCAAGCTGTCGTTCTGGGTCATCTTCGTCGGCTTCAACGTGACTTTCTTCCCGATGCACTTCCTCGGTCTGAACGGGATGCCACGCCGCACGTTCACCTACGATCCGAACCTTGGATGGAACAGCGCCAATTACATCGCGACGATCGGTGCGTTCGTCCTCGGCATTGGAATGTTCATCTACTTCGCAGTAATGGTCTATACCTTCTTTAAGGGCGAGCGCGTAAAGAAGGATGTCTGGGATGGCCGTACGCTGGAGTGGTCGTTGCCGATGCCTCCCCCGGAGTATAACTTCCGCGTGATTCCAACGGTGCACGCTCGTGATGCGTTTTGGTACGAGAAGCATCATAAGGAAGAGGTCGCCAAGGAGAAGGAGTTGCATGCGAAGGAAGAAGACGCCCACGGCGGGATTCACATGCCCTTCGGTTCAATCTGGCCGCTGATCTGCAGCCTCGGTATTCTGATCGGCGCAGTCGGGATTAGCGCCTTCGGGCCCAGTCCCGATCTTTTCATCGGCCCAAAACTCGGGCTGTCCCTTCTTGGCGGCTTCGTCATGTTTATTGGAATTTATTTCTGGGCCCTCGAAGGCAATGAAGGCTATCATCTTCATCTCGATAAAGACGGTAAGCGGATCGAAGAGCCTTCTCCTTCCCAGCACTAAGCTTGTTCACCTTCCTGCCTCCTTTAGCTTCACGCCCTCTCGACTTCACATGAGTAGCCACGCGGCCACCGCCACCATCGACCACCACCACGATCCGAGTACGTCGACGGGTATTCCGAACAAGAAGCTCCTGATGTGGGCCTTCCTCGCCTCGGACTGCATGTTCTTCGGTGCGCTGATCTCGACCCATCTCATCTACCGGCTGCATCCCCCCAGCGGCGGTTTGGATCCGAAGGATATCTTCAGCATCGAGCTCACGTCGTTCTCGACGTTCATCCTGCTGATGTCGTCGCTGATGATGGCCCTGGCGGTCACCGCCATTCAAAAGGGCAACCTCAAGAGCTGCCGCTGGTCACTCCTGATGACGATTTTCTTCGGAATGATCTTCCTCGGGTGTCAGGTGTACGAGTTCGAGCACTTCGTTCACGCGAAGAACATGACACTCTCGAACAGCCTCTTGGGTTCGACCTTCTACACGCTCACGGGAACGCACGGTTGTCACGTCGCCATCGGCGTGCTCTGGCTCTCGCTGATGTATGTGCGCTCCTTCAAAGTCGCCTCCCGGCCGTCTTGGTTCAACGTCCAGTTGCTCCATGCGCTAACTTTGATTGTGGTCCTGCTGCTCTCGTTGAAGGTCACCCTCGGTCTGGTTCATTCCTTGGAAACCGTGACCGGCTTCGGCGCTGCGATCGCTGACTTCTTCTCGCACCAGAGCCTTTACCTCGGCGGCTTCCTCCTCTCGCTCTGGGGACTCTTCTGGTTCGCGCGTCCGCGCGGGACGGTTCAATTCAACGAAGCCCACGCCATCGACGTAGAGTCGATGGGCCTGTACTGGCATTTCGTCGACATCGTCTGGATCGTGATTTTCACCGCCGTCTACCTGCTCGAATACATTTAAAACCACTATGAGCGCGCATTCTGCTGCAGTTCCCCCGCCCGGCCACGGGCCCGAGGCCGGCCACGCTGAGGACAACAAGTTCGAAATCTACGTTCAGATCGCGATGCTCCTTGCGATCATCACCGGTATCGAGATCGCGATTGTCTACTTTCCGTGGGCGAATTGGATCATCATTACCACGCTGGTGGTACTATCGTTGGTGAAGTTCCTCTTCGTTATCTTCTATTTCATGCATTTGCGGTGGGATAAACCCTTCTGTACGATTCTGTTCTTCATTGGCTTGATCATCGCTGGTGGAACCGTGTGGGCTCTGCTCGCAATCTTTAGCGCGGAGGCAAGTCTGCCCCTACCGGTCGCCTGAGGAGGGCTGCAGATCATCCATTTTCAGCGGCCCTTCTGCGGGCCGCTTTTTTTTGCTCATTAAGTAGAGTAGTAGAAGTGCAGTTGAAGCCACAGATTCCACGGATGGGCACAGATGACCAAGGCATTATAAATGACAGTCCCTTGACCTTGCGGGTGAATGGCGGCCAAGTGCCTCTCCCTTGGTAATCCTCTGAATCCGTGCCCATCGGTGTAATCTGCGGTTAAAATAAACTGCTGAATCTAGGTCGCATTAAACCCTTTCCATCAATGGCAATCACCGCACAAGAATTTGACTACGTCCGCGACCTGGCCCGTCGCACCGCGGCCATCGTCATCGATCCAGGAAAAGAATACTTCATCGAGTCGCGCCTCGCACCGCTGATCGCCAGCCAGGGATGTAAGACCCTGACGGAACTGATTGCGCTAATCCGAAAAAATCCGACCGCCAGCGCACTGCACGCCAGGACGATCGATGCCTTGACCACCAATGAGACCTTCTTCTTCCGCGACTTTCAACCCTTCGAAGCGCTCCGCAAGGATATCATCCCAAAGTTAATCGAGCAACGGGCTTCGAAGCGGACCCTCAATATCTGGTCAGCCGCCTGCTCGACGGGTCAGGAACCCTATACCCTCGCCATGTTATTGCGGGAAAACTTTCCCGAGCTGGCCAGCTGGAACGTCTCCATCCTCGCCACTGATATTTCGCCCACCGTCCTCGCCCAGGCCAAAGAGGGCAGCTATAATCAATTCGAAGTGAACCGCGGCCTGCCGGCGCCATTGCTGGTAAAGCACTTCAACAAACAGGGAGAGCGCTGGTATGTGAACGACGACCTCAAACGGGGCATTGAATTCCGGCCCATGAATCTAATCGAGCCCTGGCCGATCTTCATGCCCTTCGACATCGTCCTGATTCGAAATGTGATGATCTATTTCGATGTCCCCACCAAACAGGCTATTCTCAAGAGGATTCGTGCCTGTCTCCAACCGCAAGGCACGCTCTTTCTCGGTACCGCGGAAACGACCCTCAATCTCGATCCCGCCTGGGCCGCCGTTTCCTTTGGCAACACAACGGTCTACCAGCACGCAGGGAATACCAGTCACCCATGAGGCTCGCGGAAAAAGGCGCTAGAGTCCGGAATCATATTGGATCGCGTTTCGCCCGCTTAAAAGGGCTGCTCCGCAATCCCGGGAGTGAGCTGCCGCTGCCTCTGGCGCAGGTCCACAAGTCCGCGATCGCGGTTGATGAGATCGTCCTGGAAATCGAAACGCGCTTTCTCGACATCAGCACCACGGTAGAAAGCACCACTACGATCGGCCGCGAACTCGTGGGATTGGGCGAAGCGCTCACCTCGCTCGCCCTCGGCCCGGGGGGCGGCGAAATCTGCATCGACGACACCGCCAGGCACATCTGGCATTCCATTGCTTTCGTTGAAAGCAGTATTGAGGAAAGCGACCAGCTGATCGGGAGACTCGTCGCCAGCAGTGAACAACTCAACCAATTGTTGTTAGCGGAAAAAGCATTGGGAAGAACCCTGGGGCCACTCACCTTCGTGCAATCGCTGTTCCGCGTGGAGTCGTCCCGCCTGGAACCAGAGTTCCAGATGATGTTCAATGCTCTCGTCCTCGATATCGAGCGGGTTCGCCTTAACGTCGAAAACGAGTTTCGGGAAAAATTCCAGCTGATTGGTGATATTCAGTTCATCTTGAAACGTGCCATCGAGCAACTCCGAACCCGGGCCACCGAGGCGAAGACAAGAATCCTCGAACTTCGTTCAGATCTCACCCAATCGCTCAAAACGATGCAGGCGAGCCACAGTCGGACACGCGCGCGTGATAGTCAGTTTTCCGAGGTAAGCCGGGCCGTCGCGGTCGAGACGGGACGAGTGGTGATGTCGCTCCAATTCTACGATGCCTTCACCCAGAAACTTCAGCATACCCAACGAATCCTGGCCGAGATGAAAACTCGCGGCGGGTCAATTCCGAAGCAGCGGGAGGCCGCGTGCCAAACCCTTCGTTTCCTGCAGCAATCCGGACTAGTCTGTTGCGCCCAGATTGATGAGATGACTTCCGGACTTCGCGCCGCAGGTGTGACTGTAAACAGCGGCATCCAGGGCATCGTGACACAGATGACCGCACTCGATAAAAACTGTATTACGTTGAGTGACATTGATAACGTCAGTTCCGGCGTGAATGGTGCGGTGCAGATACTCCTCGATTCTCTAAAGGACGTGCAGCGTTTGGTCGGCGATGCCGCTCACTTCGCCACGGAATCGCATGCCACCATCGAGCCGATCGGAGGAAAGACCACGAATTTCACGCGGTTCATTGATAACCTCTCCTTCGAAATTCAACTCATCGGGCTCAATGCCGAAGTGCAGTCCACCCACATCGGAAAAGGAACAGGCCTCGAAGTCCTGTCAGCTCAAACAAGCGCGATTTCGCGGGAAACCACCGAACTGAGCGTGAAACTCGCCGCTCATCTCGACGGCCTGACCGCTGGTCTGAGCGACATCGTTATAGCATTTCAAGAGATCCGGGAACGTAGCACTGCCTTTAATCAATCCCTGTCGGCTAATACAATGACCGCGGAAGCAGCGCTCCACTGCTATCGCGATCGCTCGTTACAGGTCCTGCTCAAGATCGGCGAAATCCTGCCGGAGTTGAAAAGGCAGACGCAGACCGCCCTCGCCCAGGCTGATTTCGTCACGCTTGCGAACGGACCCTTGATGAGCCTGCAGGCCACAATTTCCGAACTTACCGTCACAGCCACATCAGCAGCTGACCGGACGGGCGTTCAAGTGGAAACAACTGGCCTGACGGACCACTTCCTCAAGTTTTATACCATGAGTACAGAGGTCGATGCGCATCGGAAAGCGCTCGGCCAGGCCATTCTGGCGGCCCCACCCAGTGCAGCGGCCAGCGGCGACATCGACTTGTTTGGCCCGGAGACGTCCGCCCCGGCCGTCGGCGATATTGAACTGTTCGGATTCGACGAGCCCGCGCCTGCGGCAGCGGTGGTCACCCCGCCCGGCGCGGAGGTCGACCTCTGGCTCGATGAGCCGCCCCCCGCTTGCCCGGAGCCATCCACGGCAGCGACCATTTCCCCCCCGGATACACAACTCTACAACCAATCGCTTAATAGGGGTTCAGTGAGTACAACGTTAGTCGATAGTGCTTCTACCGATTCCGAATCAAACGGACTCGTCTGCTCAACCATTCCCGTCGATGCGTCGCAAAACCCATTGGCTGCGAATACAAACTTATCACCCCGGTCCCCACTGACTGTATATGAGTAAGAGAATCATCACTGTCGATGATGCCGCCACGATGCGCAAAATGGTGGCCTTCACGCTGAAGGGCGCGGGTCACGAGGTTTTGGAAGCCGGCGATGGCCAGGAGGCGCTCGCCGTCCTTAGCCAACGCTCGGTCGACCTCGTAATCACGGACGTGAACATGCCTAACATGGATGGTCTGGAACTGACCCGTCAGTTACGCGCCCTCCCGGCTTTCGCCCGAACGCCCATCATTCTTCTCACCACCGAATCCGATCCGGCAAAAAAAATGCTGGGGCGTGCCGCCGGCGCGACCGCGTATCCGCCCTCGCCGCCTTCTTCGGCGACGGCCCGATCGAAATGGACTTCGCCGGCGTTGCCGAGCGCACCGCCCACGTCCAGACCGCGCGAGTGCCGCGTGGCATGGGACCGCCGCACTCGGCGTTCGATCCGGACCGGATTCCGATCCGGCAGGGAGCGTGCTCTAGGGTATAAAAACGGTAAAAGGGCGAAGGTCAGATAACAGAGGGTACGTTCCCCCCGAGAGGCCATTCATGGCTGCTATCCTCTCGGATTTTCGTTGACCGGCCCCCCTTCCGTGGGAGTCCCCTTCGAGCCGTCGGTGTCGGCCGCGTTCAACACGGGGTGCGTACCCGGGTGCACGGTCACGACCTGCAGCTGCACGCCGATCGCCTACTACTGGTCCTCCACCACCTATCTGGGGAGCAAGAGCCAAGCGTGGTTCGTGAGCTCCTCGAACCTCTACATCGTGTATGCGCCCAAAACCACGACGTACAGCGTCCGCGCCGTGCGTGCTGGTCTCTAGCCGAGCGCCCCCTGGGCTCGGACGAGCTCCTCGTCTCGTGCAACTCGGAGCACGGGGAGGTCGTGCGGCGCGGATCACCGCCTGAGGAACGCCCGGAGCGTCTGCTGCATGTAGTGCAGGCGCTCGTCGTCGATGCCGGGATACACGCCGATCAGGAACGTCGAGGTCATGATCCTATCGCTGTTGGTGAGCGAGCCCGCGATGCGGTACTGCGCTCCGTCCCAGGCTGGTTGTCGGAGCAGATTGCCCCCCGAAGAGCGAGCGCGTCGCGATCCGACGTTCCTCGAGGCCTCGAACGGCCCGCGTACGCCCGGAGCGCCTCTGCGCCATCGCCGCAACCCGGAGCGGCAGGATCATTGTGGTGCCGGTCTGCGAAAAGGACGTCCCCGATGACCGGAGGAACCGCGTGCAGTATCGGTTCTACGCAAGCTTGCCGAGCGGACCGAGGCCGATCCTGGCGTCGAACATGCCGAGATCCAGATCGGCGTCCAAGCCGAGGTGCCTCAGCTAGCGCGCACGGGAAAGCCGGCCCATGCTGCGACCGTGACGGCTCGGAACGCACCGACGGGCTGGCGAGCCGTGCCACGCACGGTCTGGGCGCTCGGCTTCGTCTCGCTCTTCATGGACGTCTCCTCCGAGATGATCCACGCGCTCCTCCCGGTGTTTCTGATCTCGACCCTCGGCGCGAGCGCGGCGCTGGTCGGCCTGATCGAAGGCATCGCCGAGGGGACGGCGTCGATCACCAAGATGTTTTCCGGCGCGCTCAGCGACTGGCTGGGCAAACGCAAGCTCCTCGCCGTCATCGGTTACGGCCTGGGGGCGCTCACGAAGCCGGTTTTCGCGCTCGCCGTCACGCCGCTCCAAGTCCTGGTCGCCCGTTTCGTCGACCGCGTCGGCAAGGGCATCCGGGGCGCACCCCGCGACGCGCTCGTCGCCGACGTCACCACCGAGGGCCAGCGCGGCGCGGCCTACGGCGTCCGGCAAGCGCTCGATACCGTGGGCGCGTTCACCGGACCGCTGCTCGCGATCGCCCTCCTCGCGCTTTTCGACGGCAACGTGCGCGCCGTGTTCGCCGTCGCCATCCTGCCCGGCGCCATTGCCGTCGGGCTCTTGCTGCTCGGCGTCGAAGAGCCGGCGCGTGCGCCCGCGACCAAGACCGCGCGGCTCTCCATCACGCGCGCCGACCTCGGCGCCCTCGCGGCGCCGTTCTGGACGGTCGTCGGCCTCGGCGTCGTCTTCACGCTCGCCCGCTTCAGCGAGGCGTTCCTCGTGCTGCGGGCGCAGGAAGCGGGCCTCACGCTCACCCTCGTTCCGGTCATCATGATCGTGATGAATCTCGTCTACGCCGTCGTCTCGACGCCGGCCGGCAGCCTCTCCGATGTCGTGGATCGCCGGATCGTGCTGGCGGCCGGGCTCGCCGTCCTGATCGCCGCCGACTTGGTGCTCGCACTCGGATCGAGCATCGCGAGCACGCTCGTCGGGGCCGGCCTCTGGGGCCTGCACATGGGACTCTCGCAGGGGCTCTTCGCGGCGATGGTCGCCGACACGGCGCCCGAGCACCTGCGCGGCACGGCCTTCGGCGTCTACAACCTCGCCGTCGGCATGGCGCTCTTCGTCGCAAGCGTCGTCGCCGGCGAGCTCTGGGAACATGCGGGATCGGCGGCGACGTTCCTCTTCGGGGCGACGATGGCGGCGCTCACACTGGCCGGGCTGGTGGCGCTCCGGAGACCGACGACCGTCGGGGCACGCTGACTCCGCTGCCGATGGGAATGCCCGGCACCAGCAGATGGGCATCGTACGGTCCGCCCACGTGCAGCACGTGTCGGCCGCGATTGTCCGACGCGTTCTTCTTGTAGGGCGGCGACGGGATGATCT
>ENA-ORBV01007055-ORBV01007055.1-microbial-mat-metagenome-genome-assembly--contig:-NODE-7055-length-19470-cov-12.121075_pt1 | contig 19470 bp, 20 predicted proteins | sample MGYA00237777_ERZ505514 | MGnify/ENA primary metagenome ERZ505514 (study PRJEB26160, sample SAMN06269048) | microbial mat metagenome | isolation source: Oligotrophic lake microbial mat | place... | reverse complement strand
GCCCTGTCGTCTACTGAGTGAAGCGTGTCGCCGCGCCTTGCAGGTCATGCGCAGGTCGTTAGCCAGCGCGGAGAATCTGATGGCCGGCATTTCCTCGCTCACGAGCCGCGACGCGGTCTTCAGCGCCATGGCCGATTACGATCGCTTGGGACGTGAAGCGTTCCTCGAGCGCCATCACTTCGGCTCGGCGAAGTGGTGGTATGTGTTTCACGACGGCAAGCAGTACGACTCCAAAGCTATAGTCGGCGTGGCGATCGGTATTCAGACCGGCCAGCCGCTCACGTCGAACGACTTTAGCGGCGGCGAAGGCAGTGTCGTCCGGAAGCTTCAGTCGCTCGGTTTCACTGTGGTGCGTCTGGCGATTGGCGACGATTCATCCCCGATTCCGGAGGAAGTCGCAGATTCCTACCCGGAAGGCCTTCGGATACAGGTCGTTGTGAATCGGGCTGAGCGCAGCGCGGCGGCTCGGCGCGATTGCATCGCAGTCCACGGATCCTCGTGCGCTGTGTGCGACATGAGCTTCGGCGCCGTCTACGGAACGGAGTTCACCGGCCTCATTCATGTGCACCACCTAACGCCGCTTGCAGGTAGGACTGAGATGGGACAAGTTGAACCACGACGCGACTTGAGGCCGGTCTGCCCGAACTGCCACGCCGCCATCCACTACCGTGGCGCGAACCGCGCGATCCCGTTAGTGCGAAGCGCCCTAGACGCGGCACGAGACCCCGCGCTGTCTAACAAGCGCATGAAGCTGCCAAAGCGCGGCCAGAGCGGCCGCCGCTCTTAGATCACTGGGCCGCGCTTTGAAGCTTATGCGCGGGCGTTAGGCCTCAGCGCCCCTTAGCCCCTTGAAGGCCGACCTTGCCAGCCCAAGTCCCTCGCGCTACACTACTTCCATGCGATTCGAAGACTATATCTCCGTGACCCCAGGGGTCCGCAGCGGCAAGCCCTGCGTCCGCGGAACCCGGATCACGGTCGCGGACATCTTGGAGTATCTGGCCGGCGGAATGTCCGAGGCCCAGATCCTCGGGGACTTTCCCGACCTCAAGCCAGAACACATCCGCGCCGCCCTTGCCTTTGCGGCGGCGCGCGAGCACCGGCTCGCCGATCCTTCCGCGGCCTGAAGGCGCGTGGCCCGCCTCCTCTTCGATGAGAATCTCAGCCCGCGCCTAGCCCCTCGGCTCGCGGTCATTCACCCGGGCAGCCAGCATGTTCGCGACTTGGGTCTCCTCGCCCGTCCGGATCATGAGATCTGGGATCGCGCCAAGGCCGAGGGTTTCACCATCGTCACGAAAGACGACGATTTCAGCCGACGCAGCTTTCTGCACGGGGCCCCACCCGAAGTCATCTGGCTTGTCGTCGGCAACGCCGGCACCGAGGCGGTGGCCGCCGTGCTCGAAGGATCCACGAGCACTGTTGCTGCTTTCCTCGCCGACCCCGAACAGTCCCTCCTCGTGCTCCGCATTCGACCGCGCTGAGGCCTAACAAGCGCATGAAGCTGCCAAAGCGCGGCCAGCTTGGTAGCAATTTTTGGAACCGTGAACCGCGCTTTGCAGCTTATGCGCGGTCGTTAGGTGACAGCCTTCACGGTAACTCTATGACCCGTTCTATCATCGGCTCGGTGCTATTACTGGCCGGTTGCATGGCGGCCGGTCCCGTCCCTGTCACGAAGGGCCACCCAGCTCACTATCTCTACGTGTGGGCCGGGGATATGGACGGCGTCGACCCCGACTTCCTCGCGGTGTTCGATGTGCTGCCCTCCAGCCCCACCTATGGGGCCATCCTCAGTTCGACCCCCGTCGGGACCACTCCAGGTATGCCGCACCACCTCGAATACGCCATGCCGCCTGAAGGCGCCCTGCTCTTTGCGAATGATCACTGGACTGAAGCGGTGTCACTCCTCGACACGAGAGACGCCGTACATCCAGCCGTGGCGCGCGTGTTGCCTCCTATCCCTCCACTGCGCTATCCCCACGACTTCGTCCGCCTCCCCAATGGGCATCTGCTCGTCGGCTATCTTCGCAGCGACGGGCCCAGTCCGCTGCCGGGCGACTCGACCTCACCCGGAGGCCATGGCGGCATCGCAGAAGTCACGGCGGGTGGCGATCTGGTCCGGTGGCGCAGTGCCGCCGATTCCACCATCGACGTACCCATTCGCCCCTATGCCTTCGCCGTCCTTCCCGCGATCGACCGTGCTGTTGTAACGAGTGCAGCCATGCTGGAAGACACAAGCGCGAATGTCGTGCAGATATGGCGGCTCTCCGATCTTACCCTGCTCCGTACCATGCCCGTGCCCGAAGCGGCCCTACCCGACGGTACGGTCCTCGTCGGGAGCAACGGCCTTCCGTTCGAACCTCGTGTGCTCGATGACGGTTCCGTCTTTTTCAATACCTACCGATGCGGCTTCTACCATCTAACCGGCATCGCAGACCCCGCGCCCGTCCTGCGTCCGGTATACGCAATCCCGACCGCCGACCGGAAAGGCGCATGCGGGGTCCCGCTGCACGTCGGCCCCTATTGGATCATGGCAGTCGGACGAGCCAATAGTCTCGTGACGCTCGACATTCGTGACCCGCAGCATCCCCGGGAGGTCCAACGACTATACGCGGACAGTTTGTTCCGACCGCATTGGCTGGCCTATGATCCCGGCGGCTCGCGCATTGTCGTCGGGGCGGAGAATGGTGGTGAAACCCGGATGCTGCTCGCCACGGTGGATACGGCGACCGGTCAAGTCTCGTGGGACGCGCGCCTGCGGACCCCGGGAGGTATGCGCGGGCTATCGTTTGAGCGCACGACGTGGCCCCACGGCGCCACCGGACCAGCATTCGGTCACGCCGCGCTGTTTCGGCGTTAGCTGTCACCTAACCACCGCATGAAGCTGCCAAAGCGCGGCCAGCCTAAAACTCGACCATAGACCCGTGAACCGCGCTTTGCAGCTTATGCGGGGTCGTTAGACCGCATCGCGTGAGCCAACAGAATACTGTGCCGCAGCTATTCTAACCCTCAGAGTGACAATACCTTAGCTTGACATAGCAGCTTGGCCCATCTATAAATAGGCTGCCGAAGCCGGCGCAGATATGCCACCTCTCCGGACGCTCAATGGCCTCATATCCGAAATTCATTCGCGACCATTACGAGTGCCATGAATGGCGGCACGCGCTTGCGATCCTCACCACAGCATATCCCGCTGAGTGGAAGGACATCGGGGATGTACTGACCACATTTCGGCTGCACCGGTCGGAGATCGTCACCCCCGGCGGATCCAAATCCAACATCGCGAAACGAATTGACTCGGGACTCGGAACGCTGGGCTGGCGAGAAAAGGCTTTCGCTACCAAGATTGTCGTCGATGAGCGAGAGTTTGATTCCCCCACGCACAAAGTAGATTGTTTTAAGAATCAGGTCGGACTTGAGATCGAGTGGAACAACAAAGATCCGTTTTGCGATCGCGATCTCAATAACTTTCGCCTGCTGTTTGACCTCCGGGCGTTGAGCGTCGGGTTAATCGTCACGAGGTGTGATGACTTGCAGGATATCTTCGACGATCTAGGTCGGGGCTCATCCTACGGCAACTCCACGACCCACATGAGCAAGCTCATCCCTCGGCTCGAAGGTGGTGGTGGCGGCGGTTGCCCTGTATTGGTGCTAGGCATTTCGAAAGCCCTCTATGTCAAAGACTAGCCGCAAGCCGAAAGTCAGTTTGGTCAGGGAGGGTACTCCCGGCTACGCAACCGCTCCGTCTGCCGGAGAGGATTTACTATCGCTCGGTAGTGATCGATTCGCCACAGTGCTCGCCGATCCGCCCTGGCGGTTCCAGAACCGCACGGGCAAGATGGCTCCCGAGCACAAGCGCCTCAACAGATATGGCACGATGGACCTCGACGAGATAATGGAGCTCCCCGTTGCTCAAGTCGTTCGGGATCGTGCGCATCTCTACCTGTGGGTTCCAAATGCGCTAATCCTGGAAGGCCTCGAGGTAATGCGCCGCTGGGGCTTTAACTACAAGACGAACATTATCTGGTATAAGACCAGAAAAGACGGTGGTCCCGACGGACGTGGCGTTGGATTCTATTTCCGGAATGTTACCGAGCTGCTCTTATTCGGAATCAGGGGATCGAAGAATCGAACCCTTACCCCAGGCAGAACTCAAACCAACATTATCGTATCTCGTAAGCGGGAGCACAGTCGTAAACCCGACGAGCAGTACAGGTTGATAGAGAGATGTTCGCGTGGGCCATTCCTTGAAATGTTTGCACGCCATCACCAACCCGGCTGGGTCGCTTGGGGGAATCAGGCGCCAAGCGAGCCGGAGCAGCTACCCCTCCGCCTCATCCGCTAGGATTTCCGAAGCGTTGGCGTCTCGACATCGGAGCAAGGGCGCATGCGGTAGTTGGCAAGACTATCGTCGACTTCTGAAGCAAGAAATGCGGTCTAACATGCGCATGAAGCTGACCAAACGCGGCACGAGCGCCGGTGATTCACTTACCTCGCTTCGCCGCGCTTGGCAGCTTATGCGCGGTCGTTATGCGGCTAGGGTCCTGACACACTGTCCTCCATCTTTGCCGAGCTCCGGCAAGGGAACCATGACCGACCGAGCATCGGAAGTCACGTACGCCCTCCAGGACGCTTGGAACGCGAGGGACCTGCCCCGGTTTCTCTCCTACCTCAGCGAAGACGTCGAATGGTATGACCTCGGGATGCCGTACCCGCCAGCGATCGGCCGCGAGGCCGTCCGGCGCTTCGCTGAATCGATCCTCCGAGCCTTCCCCGACTTCCAGTACAGGATCCAGCCGCCACTGTGTGTTGCGCCAGACGGGTCGCGGTGTGCCGCGGTGTGGGAAATAGCGGCCACGCACCAAGCCGTGCTCGACCCACCCGGCTTCGCGCCAACTGGCCGCAGCGTCACCATGCAAGGAGTGGATGTGTTGGAGTTCCGAGGTGGCCAAGTGTGTCGGATCCGCACGCTATTCGACCCGCTCGATGCGGCCGGCCAGCTGCTGGGCCTCCAGTTGCGTCCGCCGCCCGGCAGCTTCCGCGAGCGCGTGGCGGTGTGGGTACAGCGGCTTCTGGCTGGCTGGGTGCGCCGCCGCTCACCATCGGCCGCCGCATAACAAGCGCATGAAGCTGCCATGGCCCGGCCGACGATTGCTGTCAGAACTGGCGTCCGCGAGCCGGCCCCTGCAGCTTATGCGCGGTCGTTATGCGACGACCGAACTCCACGTTGGATCGAGTTCGCCGGTCCCTACTATTCGCCATGCCAACTGTCCTGCGTGTCGGACCGTACCGTTTCTTCTTCTTCGCGGGCGACCGTGCCGAGCCAGCGCATGTGCATGTCGAGCGAGATGCCAATCGCGCCAAGGTCTGGCTGGATCCGGTCCGCCTCCAGGAGAGCGGTGGGTTTCCCCGTGGCGAACTCGCCCGTATCATTCTGATGGTGCGCGAGCACGAGGCTGCACTCCTGAGGAGCTGGCATGACTACTTCGCCGATTGAGCACTGGCCGGCCGTGGCCCAAGAGGTTCGCGTCTCGGCTGATACCCTGCACTTCGACCTGGCCGACGGGCGCAGTATCGCTGTGCCCGTGGAGTGGTATCCCCGCTTGGCACATGCCAGCGATGCCGAGCGCGGCCACTGGCGATTCATTGGCCGCGGGGAGGGCATTCACTGGCCCGACCTCGATGAGGATATCAGCGTCGACAATTTGTTGAGTGGCGCGCGATCGGGCGAAAGCCAGCCGTCGTTCAAGCGATGGTTGGAGTCGCGCGCGCCTGTCACATAACGTGCGCTGCACTTGATGACACAGACACGGGACAGTCAAGGAGACACAGACACGGGACGGTCAAAAAAAAACCGGAGTCTAAAAGCTTGCGCGCAGAGCCCTTTCCGGGGACCTTGCGAAGTGAGCCACTGCGGGCGGCCTCATTCGGGACGACTGAGCGCAGGCCGGCCGCGCCCTGCTTCTGAAATCAGACTGTCCTCATCTAAATCCATCCCGCGACATCGTTGCCTTCTGATGCAAGCGTGGCAGCGCTGGCCGATTTCCTCGCGGGTCTTTGATCTGCTCCCCTCTCCAGTGCTCTTTTGGAGAGGGGCCGGGAGACGTTCATTGAGCTTTGAACGCTAATGACATTCCGTCCCGCCTCATCATTGGCAACATCGCCTCACTGCAGCTCGTAGCCGAAGCGCACTTTTTGTAAGCGCAGACTGCTGCCGCCGCAGGGCGGATCGTTGCCGGCTGCACCAAATCGCGTGCGCACGGTGTAGGTGCAGATGTCGTTGTCGATGACGTTGTTGGCGCCGATGGCAGTGATCTGCGAGACGTTGCCGTTGCTCAAGGCCGGCGTGATGGCCGCGACGACTGAGGTGATGACGTTGCCCGGTGCCACGTTGGGCGTGCAGCGCTCGATTAGGCTGACGGTGAGTTCGTTGCTCGCCGTGTTGTCAAAAGCCCAAACGCGCATGCTGGTGATGCGCTGGCCGTCGGCGAGCTGTAGCTGCATGTCGGCAAATGGACCGGTTGAGCCGCTTGCGCAATAGCGACCCTCGGCGGTCATGGTGAGGAAGGTGTCGCTGGTCGATCCACGAAGTTCGAAAGGCGACAGGGAGAGTAATTGCACGGCGCCCTTGTCTAGCGCTTGGCTGCCGACGTTGCCCAGGTCCGCGTTGCGCCAAACGGTTTCCTGGGGACCCACGGTCAAGCCGTAGGCAGCAGCTTCGCTTGGCGTCAGCGGCACGCGGTCTTGGGAATGCGGCGACGCGAGTGCGGCAGTTACTGCGATCAAACTGAGCAAAGTTGTCATGGCATTAGTTCTCAAAACCGTTTTTGAAGATGGGATCGACCACTACCGGCTGGACGAGGTCGTAGCGCACGCGTACGCGCCCTAGCGACAACGCTGATCCACCGCAGGTGTTAAAGCCAAGTTCCGCCAATAAGGTGTAGACGCAAGTGCCTTGGTCGTCGACACGCAGATTCATCGCTTGGGCGCTGTAGTAATTGCCGCTATTGCCACTAGACGACACGTCGGCGAGGATGGTGGTTACGGGCGTCGACGGGGTGAATTCTGCTTGGCAGTATTTGATCAGTTTGACCGTGGCGTTGTTGCTGCTGACGTCGCCGCCCCAGATCGCCAGTTGCTTGAGGTCCAATTCGATCGAGTGCGCCGGCAAGGGTAACTGCGCCATGAATAAATTTGCACTGCCGGTGCACGTGAGATTTCCGGCGCTGGACTCGGCGTAAGTCGCGCCGTTGATATAGGGTTGAAAATCGCGACCATCAACACTGACCTCAAGGGCGTGGCTCAAGCCTGATGCGAGCAGTAGCAGCGCGGTAACGGTGCTTGGCAGAAATTTTTTCATGGCAGACCTTTGGTGCGGCAGACGAGTGGTGACTACGGGTTCCATTGCAGGCGCACCTTGTCAAGCGCGAGGTTGGGCGCGCATCCATTGAGAACGCTGTTGAGTTGCACGCGCACGGCATAGGTGCACAAGGTGTTGTCGACCGTGGTGTTGGCCGGTAAGAACGCCGAGGTCGTAAACCGACCGGGTGAGTTCGCGCTCGCGACCGTCGTCAGTACCGTGGTGGTGACGTTACCTGGCGTCGTAATGGGCTGACAGCGCTCAATCAGCTTGACGTTGAGATCGTTCTCGTTGCCATCGCTGCCCCAGATGCGCAAGACCTGCAGCGTCGCACCCTGCGGCAGCTGCACTTGCGCTTCGGCAAGCGGCGAGATGCTGTTGACAAAGCAGCCAAGCGCGGCGTGATTAGTCGAGAAAAAATTCGCACCATCAACAATTGGACGAAACTCCATGCCGGCGATGCTCGAAAACTTCGTGCTGCCGCCTTTGGGCATCAAGGCGTCGCTGTCGTTGAGCGCTGGCTGGTCAGCGAGGCGGTAGTAAGTGCCGTGCTTGATGTCGCCACCTAGCGCCTGGATTTCAGGCGCGCTCAACGGGATGCGCGCCGATTCGGCATAAGCCTGCGCGCAGATGCTGGTAATGCACAAAAAAAGCATTCGCGGGATCTGTGTCATCGAGATGTCCTTGAGGCAGGCACCGGTAGCGGTGCGTACTAGGACATACGCGGCGGCACATCGTCAGAGATCATCGCTGCGAAAAAATTTTGCGCGGTCATCCAAACGCGATGCCGCGGCACGGTTATGCCCACGTGTGCGGCAGCCAGTGAACATGGCCTAGGTCCCTCCCGCCGACGCCAACACTCGCCAACGCCGGCGCAGCGACGCTGGCCAAAGGCACATCCGCAGTAGTCGGCCAAATCCTGCCTTGGAACAGCGTGCGCGGAAGCGCCGCGGAGGGCGGCACGAGCATGGTCCACGTGTTCGACACCGTTCGCGCGCGACTCGCCGGCCGCCCTGCGAGCAATCGGCGGACTGTCGGGACACCCGGCGGTCGGGACACCCAACGATTGTCGGGAGTAGTCGGGGGCGGTCCGACAACTGTTCACGCAGGATGGCGACTCATTCCGCATTGCCAGCAAGAACCTCCGATCGAACGCTCCCGTCCAGATCCTGCCGAGAAAACAAGCGAATCCAACGACTTGCAACCTCCAGGTCCGACCAATTTGCGACCGCCTCCGGTAAAGTCTGCACGACCACATGCAGATGATTGCTCATTACCGCGTAACCCCAGATCGCGACACCGAAGATCTCGGCCAGTGCATGAAGCCGATCCTCGACCCATTGGCGCCGGTGCTCAAACGACCGGCCGGTAAGCCGATCCTCTCCGCACAGGAACGCTCGACGCACACAGCGCGAAACGCAATGAAAGGTACCGGGAGAACCGCGCGGAATCAGGATTGAGCGGGGATAAGTCATGGTGACCAGCATCGCCCCTACCGACCGCCAAGTGAGTCAGAAAAGCGCCCATCACGCTGTCGGAAAATTCTGAAAAAGTGGATGTCCAGGTCTCACCGTCGTCAGGTCGTAAAACACCACCGACAACTGCTGGTCCAGCATCGGCCGCAACAACGTGGCCACCTGCGCCTCAACGGCTTCTGCGCGATCCATGAGCGCGTCCATCGTGCGGAGCAGGTGGTCATGGCTGACCTCGGCCGGCATGTTCGGCACGGCCACCGTCCGCAACCATTCCAGACATCCCAGCTTCGAATCCGGCGCACACAGGCGATTGAACACCATCGCCCGCACCACCGCCTCGGCATCGAATTCCCGGCGCGACGAGCGCAGCGCCCGAGTGACCGCCGCGCGCAACCCCAGGCTCGACCACAACTCGTTCAGGGCATACACATCGCCAAACTGCAGCGCTGGTTCGAACTGCGGGATTGGTGCCGCAACGGGCACCCGACCCAGCGCACGCTGCAGACCATTGATCAACGGATCGAGTTGCTTGTCGTCGAGTTGATCCAGCCGCCCCAGATTGGCGACCACCCGCTGCCGCACCCCGGCCTCCGTCCGAAAGCCTTCAACGATCTGCAGATAGCTGCGGCCACCAGAGCGTGTAATGCGCGTGTACATGTAGCAACACGATCAGCTCGCACGATCCCATTGAAGACCATGCAGAGCCTAAGCGTGACACAACACGACTTTTCCGGAAACCGCAAATATCGTCGCTAACCAATTGATTCTGTTGAGTCGCTCGCCGAACCAACGGAGATTTCCGGGCGCGAACTGCGGAACTTGGGAAAGTCAGGCGACGTCGAGGCGGAAGCTATCCACTCCAGCATCTCTACGAGAATTTCGGGCTCGTACGTTTGACGGCGCGCGGCCGCGACCAGTCGTGGGTGAAGGCGTGAGGTTTTGTCCGAGAGCCGGATGCGGGAAATCTGCATGTCCGGTTCGATGAGCGGCGTGTTGAAACGGAGTCAAGGGCCGGACAGTAAGGCACCGCCAATCGAAAGAGGCGGCCAACAGATATGCCGAACCTAAAGCCACCGCGCCACATCCCGACTCTACCGGAAGGAGTCACCTACATCGTAAGTGCCCCCTTTCTTCACTTCTCTCATCCAACACGTTCGCCTATCCGGCCCGTGGCTTAAGGCCTTAGGCTGATATCCAACGGCATCAAAGGCTGCAATAGGTTGCCGCTCGCTTGGCATGCCTCAATCCCCGCGACCGTCGTCAACTGCGTCAATTCGGTAAAGAATGTCGGAAACGCGGCCTCGGCTAGCGATGCCCGACCGCATCCGCGATAGCTAAATAGCAGCTGTCGCGGAGCCGGAATCGTTCCACCCATAGCACCGGCAACGGTTAAATTGGCGTTGCTGAAGCGACCAACACCCAGCTGCCAAAACGGTTGCCTGCCTGTGTCTAACGCGGCCGAAAACAGCATGGCCTGTGGCTCGGCCGTGCTGACATCGGGAATCAAGGTCAGCACAAATCCGCTACCTGGCGCGCTCGGATCAAACCACGTGCCTGAAATGGACGGGTGCGGCGTGTCGCCAACGCGCACCGTGTTCAACAGCAGCGACAGTAGCGGACGTTCCACGCCGGCCGCCGCCGGCTGATAGACGCGGCGCTCGATCTCATAGCTGCCCTTTGGCAAGCGTCCAATAGGAATCACCCAATCTTTAGGCGGCGGCGCAGCGAAACAGAACGGCGGCGTGCTGCTGAGACGAATGGTCAACTCAACCACGATGCGACCGCCCCCCTGTCGCACGATGGGTGCGATATCTGGATTCAGCTCATTGGCACCGCAGCCGTCTGTGTAGAGCACCGAGACCCTATCTTGCTCAGAAATACTGGAGCCGTTGCGAGGATGTAGAAAATTGGGCTGACCATCGCGAAAGCCATCGTCCTGGGCAGACGTTGCGGTCATTTGCATGAGCCCGACGACGCAGACGCCGAATACGAGAATGCGCTTCATTGAAACTCTCCTTGGTGGGTTACATGGCGATAAAAACGGAGTTGCAGCCGCAGCGGACACCGGCATCTGACGAGTTTGCTCACGGGACGCAGCGGCTCACTTTCCAGCAGCCGTCTGCGCGACATGCTGCAGTTCAGCGGCATGCTTCCATAGCGCGTCGAAGACGATGCCAGCGGCTTGCTCCTCGGGTCCGCTGAGTGAGGTATTCACAAAAAGAATGACGCCGACCTGCTTGCTGACGTCAGCGAGCATGTCGGCCTGAATGCCGGGATCGTTGCCGCCGTGACCGATCAGTGTGCCGTTGAACTTGGTTCGCCAGAACAGGCCGGAATTGCCATCGGCGGCCGGGAAGTTTTCAGGCCGATTCGAGTCGTTGAACTGGAAGCGCAGCATCTCGGCGGTGCTATCGACGTCGAGAATACGGGTGCCTTGATACTCTCCTTCGTTCAACAGGGCGATAAAAAACTTTGCTAGGTCATTGACTGATGTGCGCACGCCACCGTCGGGGTACGTGGTGCCGCCGTAAAGCGGTATCGGAATGATGAGGCCGTTGTGCAGGACATAGAGTTTGCTGTGCTGACTGAGGTCAACCTCGGACATGAACCAGCCGCTGCGCGTCATCGCGAGCGGCTCGAATATGTGCTTGCGCGTATAGACATTGAGCGGTTCGCCGACGGCGCGTTCGACGATCAAACCGGCGAGGCCGGCGCAGATGTTGCAGTAGTCGCGAAGTCCGCCCGGCGTAGCATCGAGAAAATTTTTGGGCGAGTAATACTTGCCATCCGTAGCGAAATACTGCTGCAGAAACTCGCCTAGGGGCTCGGGGGAATCACTGCCAAAGTGGTAGGTATTTTTGTACACCTCCCAACGGTCGGTGATGCCAGAGGTGTGCGTCGCCAAATGCCGCAAGGTGATGAGCGCTTCGGGGTGGTGCGGGTTGACGACCCGAAACGGCAGATAGGTGTTGATGTCCTCGTCTAGGCTGAGCTTGCCTGCGCGCACCGCCCGCATCATGGCCACGCCCAGAAACGGCTTGGCAATCGAGCCTACGCTCATGATGGTGTCAGCAGTAAATGGCCGCCCGAGCGCCTTGTCGGCCAGCCCATAGCCTTGCGTCCATACCACCTGCTTGTTGACGATGATGGCGGCCCCTAGCCCAACCATGCCGGAGGCTTTCATCTGCTCGGCCACAATTCTGCCAAACGTTTTGTTTGACTCTGTGGATGCCGGCTGGGTTGATTCGGCGTGCGCGACGTTGGCGGCCAGCAGCAGCACATAGGCAAGCCATCTGAATGTCGCAAAACGTTTGTTGATATCCATTTATCTTCCTACGAATGACTACTGATTACGCCGGCGTCAGCGCTATGAGGGTGCATGTTGGCCGCCAAGCGGTTCACTCAAAACCACTTCTGAATACCTGATCGGGACTCGGCACATCCAGTCTATGAGTGATATGCAGGCGACCCATGCTGGTCGAGTTGACTGGGAAAAACATGCTGCCGTCAGCGCCAATCCAGCCATCGCTGCCGTCACTGAAGCGCGCGCCGCCATCGGGCAAATCGAAGGTCGAAACGGCCGTCTGAACCGGCCCTTGCGCAGTGGGCACGCTCAACGTTTGTCCTGGCGACAGCAAGCGACGTGGGGCTTGGCCGAGTTTTAATATCCACAGGTCTTTGGTGTTGTTGGGGTTGGTGCTCGCCTCAAGCACGATGTCGCCGTTGCTGAGTATGGACAGCGCTTCGAAATCGCGCCAAGTGCGGCCGGCCTCCGGCGTGAACGCCGCTGTGCTGATGCCAATCAACGCGACCAGCTCCGGGCGCTGGCCTGCCCGCACTCGCCATAGGCCGGTTGGCGTGCCGCCATCGGTTGCAGTCACGGTTGCGACGACAGCAACGTAACTGCCGGCAACGCTCAGCGAATCGGTGATGAAACTGCGCCAAGTCGAACCCAACCAGTTGGGGCCAAAAAAGCCGCTGGCCTCCGTGTAGGCAATGCCGGGATTGGTTGCGCCGTCAAAGCGGAATAAGCCGGGAAGACTGCTGGTAGCGGGAGCGGATCGCCATTGGGCCAGAAATACCAGTCCCGCCGCGCCTGAGGGCTGCGGTGCATTGAGCCCAATATTTACGAAAGTGGCCGTGCCTATGCCCACATCGGGACCGCGCGGGCCAGACTCGCCGGTTACCGCCAGAACGCGCGGCGCTCCGTTGCAAAGCTCCCAAATGCCCTCGCGCAAGGTGCTCGACACCAACCGCGCATTGACCCGCCCGCTGGCGGTCACCGCAACGCGATCCAATCCTGCATTGAACGTCTGGAACACGTCAGCGCCAGTTAGGCCGGGTGATAACGCTGGAGCGGTTGATCCGGTTTGCAGGCAGGCTTGGTTTGCTTGACCCGGCACGTGCTTAAACACCACCTGGCTTTGCACGTTAGAAGGGCTGTTGACGGTCGCATTCACCACCGCCACACCGCCGTTGGCCACGCGTGCCTGAGCGAAGCTCGCACTGTTGGGAAAACGAAAAGCGGCCCCCAAGCCCGGGCCGAGCGCGCCATCGGTATCAGCACGCGCAAACTCGACATTGCTGCTGCCGTTCCAGCGCCACAGACCGTAGCTGGCCGCGATCACATTGGCCGGATCGGCGGCTCGCGCAACGAACGCGCGCTGGCCGTCAGCGCTCGCGTCGCCCTGTCCGATGTTGATGCTTAGAAACTGGTGCGCCGCCTCGTTGCCGCTGCGCCCGGGGCCGAGTAATCCGTCGATGCCGACCTGTGTGTAGCGCGTGAACCGGTCATTTCGATAGGCCCAGTAGCCCTCAAGTGAGGCGGGGCTTATCACCCGAGAGCCGAACTGAGCACTGCCAGAATTTCCGATCAGGACCTCGTTAAAATCGCGGGACATCCCGAGTGGCAAATCGGCCATCAGCACATCGCTGTGCTCGCCGCCAATGACCTGCCACGTGGCCGTCTGGGCACCGACGGCCGGCGGCAGAGTCGCGAGCGCAACGGCGAGCAGCATTTCAACGTGAGATTTCTGATTAATTTTAATCACAGCGTTCCTCGCCCGGAGTGCGGGCATCAATAGTTCAACCGTGCCGTCAGTTGGGATGGCGTTCACCGGCCGCAATGCTAGGGTGCGCAAACGTTCAAGTCGGCACGCCGCGACAACGTCTCGGTAACGAAGTAGTAACGGGCCGAGTTGTCGCCGGTGACTCAATACAGATCAAAGGATTGCAGTGGATAGAGCCGCTTTCAGCTTTCGCTTTGGCAGTGCGGAGTTCGATGAATCACGCTTCGAATTGCGCGTCGCTGGGCTACCTGTCGAGGTGGAGCGACGCGCGCTTGAGGTGTTGGCCTACTTGCTGCGCCACGCGGGCGAGGCCGTGACCAAAGAAGAGCTGCTGCGCGACGTCTGGTCGGGCCGGGTCACCGTCGATAAGGTGCTGCCGAACGCGATCACTAAGCTGCGCCGCGCCTTGGGCGAAGCCAATGCGGAACACCTGAGCACCTTGGCGCGCGTTGGTTATCGATTGGATGGTCCGATCAGTCGCGTCGCCGTTGGTCGGCAGCTGCTGAGCGAGCTTCAGCTGGCCATCGGCCAGTCGGTGCCAAGTCGGCCGAACTTTGTGCTGCGCGAGCAGCTGGCACGGACGGCGGGCAACGAAGTGTGGCTCGCCGAACACGGAAAAACTCGCGAGCAGCGGGTCTACAAGTTTGGCCTTGATAGCGGCCGGCTACGCGCGCTCAAGCGTGAGGCGACGCTGCTGCGGGTGCTACAAGAGAGTCTGGCGGACTGCTCGCACTTCGTCGACATCATCGACTGGAATTTTGAGAATCCACCCTACTTCCTTGAATGTGGATACGGCGGCGACAACCTCGGCGAGTGGGCAAAAACTCAGCTCGATCATTTGGACGACGCGGCTAGGGTCAGTCTGTTTTTGCAAATCGCCGATGCCGTCGCGGCAGCGCACTCGGTCGGGGTTCTGCACAAAGATCTAAAGCCAGCCAACGTGCTGATCAGCGCACGCGATGGACAGCTGCAGGTCCGCCTCACCGATTTCGGCAGCGGGCATTTGCTCGATATTGATCAACTGGAAAAGCTGGGAATCACGCGACTAGGCATGACGCTGAATGAGGGCGTAGGCGACGAAAACGGCTCGTGGACGCCCCTATATTTGGCGCCGGAAGTGTTTGAAGGGCATACCCCGACCGCGCAAAGTGACGTCTACGCCTTAGGCATTTTGTTGTATCAGGTGCTATCCGGACAGATCGGCCGACCCATGGCGTCCGGCTGGGAACAGGCCATCGCGGACCCGCTGTTGCAGGACGACATTCGTCAAGCCACCAACGGCGATCCCGCCCGCAGGCTCTCCAGTGCTGCCGAACTTGCAGCGCGCCTGCGCAGCATCGAGGTTCGTCGCCAACGGGCGGCGGATCAAGCTGAGCGCGAGGCCAGTGCCGAACGGCTACATGCAACGCTTGCCCGCGCTAAAGCGCGCCGACCGTTTGTGCTCGCGCTGATCAGCGTACTGATTGTTAGCGTCGGCATCGCCCTGTGGCACCGGCAGGTCGCGGTTCGCGCCAGCAATGAGGCACGCATCGAGCTTGAGCGGGCGAGCGCGATCACCCGCTTTGTCACCGAAGATTTGATTGGCAGCTCCAACCCCTTGGTCAGCGCTAAAGGCGCGGAGGCCAATCTAAAAGAGGTGCTGCTCGCAGCGCGCACGCGCATTGGCCAACACTTTAGCGGGCACGCCAGTGCTGAAGCATCCGTCCGTCTAAGTCTCGCCACGCTTTTTAATACGATTGATCTTTTTCCTGAGGCAGAACAGGAGGCGAGGCAGGCGCTCGCTTTAATCGACAGCGATTCGCGATCAACCAAACGCGAGTCGCTGCAGGCGCGATCATTGCTAGTCAGCGTCTTAAGCAAGCTGGGCAAGCATGACGAAGCGGCGACAGAGCTCATCCCCCTCAGCGCCATCGCCACTCAGTATCCGTCCGCTGAATCACGCTACCTGGTGGCCTCCGCCAAAGGCAGCTATCTGATCACCAGTGGTGACTACGCTGGCGCAGCAGGTGAACTGACGGCGGCGGTGGACGCGCTCGGTAAGATCCAGCCCATCAACCAGGTTTTGCTCGATTCACTGCGCTTAAACCTCATCACATGCCTCGCCCTGTCAGGCGCTGACGCGGACGCCAAAGCAATAGCTGACAGTCTGATCGCGGAGGCCAGCAAGCGCCATGACGATGGCGAGCTCACCGTGGCGCTTGCCAAAATGGCGGTCGTGCGTGCCTATGGTGAAGACCACGCCAGCGTTGGCCGACTGCTAGCCGAGGCACAACCGATCATCGTTGAACGCTTAGGGGACAATCACTCGCGTCACCTGCAGCTGCTGGGCGAACTGCTTGGACTTAGCCTGCGGCAGGGAAAACTGGAAGACGGCATTCAGTATGCCGAGAAGCTGCATGCGCGAGTCCGCGCAAAAAATGGCGATGCCCATCCGCTCACCTACGTCACGCTCAGCAACTGGGGACTTTTGCTATACGAGGCAGGGCAGCTGGAGCAAGCTGCACCGCCGTTGCGTGAGGCGTGTAAGCGCCTTGCCGCCATTACCGGCATCAACTCGCCGCGCACGCAGATTTGTCAGCAATCGCTTGCTTCGGTCGAGCTTGAGCTTGGCAATTCGACGGCCGCTGGTGCGCTTATCGACGGCCTTGACGCGCAGACGCTTGAAACCAGTCGTACCACAGGTCTCTGGCAGGCAACGATCGACGCCATGCGCGGTATCGCACTGCAGCAAGCCGGCGACGCAGCCGCCGCACGCGCGCTTCTAGCGCCGGCCTTGGATCAACTGGCCTCTGAAGAAGATCTCGACGCGCCCGGACGACTCTACGTACTGGCGCACGAGGCGCTTACCAAGCTGCAATAATTTCGAAACTCTCAGCCAGCGGGCAGGAGGTCGGCCCCCGGTGGAGGCCCTACTTATTGAACTTTTCACCGTCTGAAGCCGCAACAACCAACAATAGAACCATTAGCGCAACGCTGTATTCGCTACCGCCAGTGCCATGTTCGCCGACGAACCAGCCGAGGTGCCTGTGAATTAATACGACTCCGCCGACGGCCACTATAAAAAGTCCGGTAGCTGCAATACGGACAAAGCGGTTAGCGATCAGCAACAGTCCCGCGACAATTTCGCAGATGGTAATAACCCAAACCACCCCTTCCCCGAACGGAAACCCCTGGTGGGTCATGAATTGCCCGAACTGCGGGATGCTTCCGTTAAAAATGCGGACGACTGCATGAGCCATAAACAATACTGCGGTCATGACGCGCGCAATAATCAGTGCCATTGGTAGCGTTAGGAATGGGTAGGTTTTCATTTTTACGGGCATATTTCTTGCTCAAGAACGGCAAAGCTGAGCCATGCGATCAGCTGCGTATTGGGTGTCTGAGGATCTTCAGGCGCTAGGCGACGCATGAGCGCTGATCACGGTGGACGCAGAAATACAGCAACCTCAGATCACTTGGCCAATCCGCAGCAAGTTGCCGTCCGGGTCCACCACCGCAAACTCGCGCAGCCCCCAAAGCTTGTCTTCGAGTTTGTCGATGCGCGGAATGCCCTGCTTAGGCAACTCGGCTGACTCGCATGCGGCGTAGATTTCCGCTACATCCAACACCCGCAGATAGCAGCCGGCAGACGAGGCGGCGGGCTCAAGGTCGCGATGGGCGAAGAAGTGAATCTCAATGCTGCCGCGCGTAAGAATGGCGTAATCACCGTTGTACGCATGTGCGCCACCCGCAAAGCCAAGCCGACGGTAGAAGGCAACTGCATCAACGATGGAGCGTGCGGGCAGCGCGGGAATGGCGAGATCATGAGGTTGCATGGAGAGCGTTCCGGATGACGATCAGCCAGCAGTTTGCTTGCAGTTCTGCAGCCAAACCATGCGTTTGAAATCGTCATAGCGATAGAACGCGCCCGTGAAATTGGCCTTCTCGCCCTTACGAAAAGTCAGTACGTTGGCCAACTGATTGGGGCGAAACAGGCAGGCCACGCCGACCCGCGCCTCGTCGTCAAACGGTAGCTGCAGCGCGGAATCGCGCGGCTCAGGAATGTCGAACGAGACGTTGAAGTCCTCTCCATCTTCTTGGATGTAGTCAACGCGCCCGTGCAGCGCATATCGACGTCCTTTGTGACGAACGCCCACGGCCAGCGCATTGCCCTTGGCCTCGCGGGCAATCTCGCGCGAGAAGATGTAAACATCCTTGACCGTCACGTCGTCCGCGTTCTGAGTCGCTGCACCGCTTTTAGCCGCGAGTCGGCCGGCATCGCCGTCCTGCAACTTTGCGAGCACGCCGCATAGATAGCCCTGCATGGCGTCTTTGCTGGCCAGCATGCCCTTCTCGGTTTTGATCGTCATGCTAACTGCGGCGTCTACGCCAACCGCGTCAACGCCGATCAAACTCGGAATTGGCCGTTTGGCACCCGCCCGACGCTCTTCCACCAACATTGTGCCGGTCTCTTCGTCCTGCGTGAGCACGTCCATTTTTTCGCTAATCAGGACGCCGCGCATCTGCGCCATGGCGTCAGCAATCGATTGATCGCGCAACGTGACCGTCGCGCTGTAGTCGGCGCCGGAGAATGGGCTACCGGCCTCACGAAAGCTGCTCTCGCACTCGCCTGCGCCAGCGACTGAGATCGTTAACGCCAGCAGCGCTGCCACTGCACCTGATCGCTTGATGTCATTCCAAAACATTGATGCGCTATCTCGAAGTTGAACCTTAATCGGCACGCTTCAATCTATCGCGAGCAGCACGCAAGGTAAGCACGCGACGTAAATGCTGCGGTAACGAATTGGAAACGGCCGTACTTCAGACGGGTCTATGCCATCCCGTGTGGAAGAAATCTCATCCCGCCTGTGATACCGGTGACCGATACGGCGACGTTGGAAGGTCCAGTTTTCCCTTCAGCAGGTAGATGATCGTCCTCAGATTGCGAAAGGTCCGAAAACCTCGGGCGCGAGCAATGGCACCCATGATGTCGGCATTGATTGACTCGGCCATCCCGTTGGAGTTGGCGTGCGCGAGCGTGTTGCGGATGCCGTCGATGTGCGCCTTGAACGTCGCGGCCAGCCGCTTGAAGGCAGGTAGCCGGCTGCGGCGGGCCCAGCTGATCCACTGGTCCATCAGCATCACCACGGGAACGTGTCGGTGGTGCCGCCACGCGAGGATGTCGCGCAATCGCTCCTTCAATCGCCAAGCGCGCGCGGTCTTGAGGCCCCTGTGGCGCAGCCCATGCCGATTGACCTCCTTGCGCGTCCAGTTGCTCGGGTCTTTCAGCCAGTGATACCGCGTTCGTTTGAGCGCCGGCTCGGTGGCGACTTCCGCTCGGCGGACGATCTCCAGCGCTTCATTGGCGAGCTTGACGATGTGGAACGGATCGAAGCAGGCCTGTGCGTTGGGAAGATGATCACGGACGCCAGCGATGTAGCTCTTCGCCATGTCCATGGTGCAGCGCTCGATGCCGTCCGGGTCCCCACCATGCTCGCGCAGCGCCTTCGCAAACTCGTCGACGTTTGCGCCCTTGCAGCCTTCGCTGACATGCAGCACGCGCCCACGCAGCGGACCACTTCCCTCGTGCACA
>ENA-ORBV01007052-ORBV01007052.1-microbial-mat-metagenome-genome-assembly--contig:-NODE-7052-length-19478-cov-5.983454_pt1 | contig 19478 bp, 18 predicted proteins | sample MGYA00237777_ERZ505514 | MGnify/ENA primary metagenome ERZ505514 (study PRJEB26160, sample SAMN06269048) | microbial mat metagenome | isolation source: Oligotrophic lake microbial mat | place... | reverse complement strand
CAGCAACCAATCGTCTTTGTTGAGTTTGTCACCAAGAAAAACTTTTTTGGAACTTGTTGACATGATCCTTTTGGAGCATCAACGACAAATTTGATGAAAGTTCAAGCAAAAGAAATTCGTGCAGTTGTGATTTGGGGGGAACAGTTTGTTTGCATGGCAGCTGCAACAATGGCAGCAATCAAGTTGCAACAATGTTGTGAAGTGAGTCTTAAATGATGCATTGGTCTTTGAACAGTCCACATTAGACGAACAAAACTTCAGAGATGTCTAAGACATTCCCTTGCATCTGGATCAAAATGCATTTGGTCCCATTGAGCAAGGAAATTGAATGTTGTTTTAAAAAAAAACATTTTAAAAACAGTTGATGCAATCATTGCCCTCACAATTGTTGGCATTGCAAAAGCATTGTGCATGGATTTAGTCTCAATTGTCAAAGATTCACCAACAAAAGCAGACAGAATCTTGACATTGTGGCTCATCCAACAACCAATGGACTTTTGATTTAATGGGTTTGTTGTTGCATCCTTTAGCTTCTGTCTGCAAGTGCTTGTTTGTGCAATTCTTCTTTGAGTTGTAAGAAAGATCATTCAGTCAGTCTCCGAGTCATCATCTGTTCCACGAGAGCTTGATCGTGTTTGGTTCCAGATCCAACAATCAGCACAGGTTGTTTGGTTGTTGTTGTGTTTCTTCTTCTTCTTGTGTGCTGTGAACAATGTTGGCATTGATTACATTTCCTTTTTTTTCTCTTCATGAAGTTTGTTCTTGTTCCATCTTTGAATTGCATCTGTGAGAATGTTTTTCTCCCACTGGTTCTGAAATTGATTTTTTGCACTGGTTCTACCCACCAATTGAGCGTTTATCATTTGAACATTTTGTGCTTGGTTGATAGCAAAGCCAGTGAGCTGGGCAAGGCAGTGAGATTTGAAACTCGTGAAACAGGATGGTGCAAAAAATGGGAGCATCACAGGATCAATCTTCAGCAGAGGATTGCATTGAGAAATGTTATGGATTCCGTGGGACAACATCAGTGGATCATGCATCAGAGCAAGCCCCATTTGAAATGACAACGAATTTGAGGGGATCACAAAAGATTCATGTGTGCTAACAACAGACGGACAGATTGCTCAGTCAGTTTTAGAATTTCAGGATTGACAGCTCTGACAAACTGTTGGCAACAATTTGCATTCCAATGTGCAAGGCTCCAGCTTCACATTTGTTTTTCCATTTTTGCTGCTGCTAGCAGACCAGATGGTCCTTTTGCAACCAGATGACTGCTTTCAGTTCGTTTCAGTCTGTTGTGTCACCCTTTTGCATTGTTTTGTGCTTGCATTTCAAAACGACTTTGAGTTTGATGTCTCTCAATTTGCAATGACTGGTTGCAAGCCACCAGTGACTGCTGTAGCCATCTGACATGCTAACTGGGGTGCATTTTTCTACCTGTGTTTTTTTCTCCATGCCCATTTTTATTTTTATTGTTTCATTGGCTTGCTGACATGACGGCAAATTGAGTGGAGAAAATGCAAGTTGCACCAAATCATGTTTCACAAAAAGCTGACGTGAGTGCTGTGCAAATGAAATTCATGTTTGAAAGAAACTTCCATTTTGTTTTCATCAAAAACAGGAAATGCTGCCTCTTTGGAAATGCAGAACACTGCTATCAGTCTGACACTTCATGCAGAAATGCTCTTCTGGTCACCATGAGCTCCACAGCTTTTGAACGAGTGTGCGATTGCGAATGGCCCAAACCTTCACCCTCTGCCAACTACTAGTAGCACTAGCTAGAGCTACCAGGTACCTGGTACTGGCACCTGGCAGTAGATAGCAACGATAAGGCGAGGACACAAGCACAGACATTTCCGTCCTACCGTTTGTCCAAATCGAGAGAAAGAATTGGAGACAGTGTGGGTCAATCTTTCCACTTTACTCACGACAAATACAGTATGTAACACCACGAATGACTGTTGGCTGGTTGCTGCCGCCCATCGGTTGTCGCATGATCGAGAATGGCACAAGCATATCTTTGCCGTAACCATGGCATGGCATAAACTGGCATACACAGGATTTCTTTCTGGCTTTATAGTAGCGGGGCTTAACTTGTCTCTCTCAACTCATCTACCTTCCTCCCTATCTACCTTCCTTCCTGTCTATATAGCTAGCTAATAAGCAATCTATTTTTCGCTACTTACTAGCTATCTAGCGCACATTTCTTCAGCACCATGGTGCGCATGCTCCCTCCCAAAATGGCCGCCAAGAAAAAGGCGTTGGCCCGAGAACAAGAAATGGTGTCTTTGGTCCACAGTGGCACAGGCGGTAATACTACTAGTAGTGGCAGTGGCAGTATTGTCAGTAGTGGTCCCTCCAGTTCCATGTCCATTTTGGCGGACTTTTACAATCGCCATCAACGCCTTATATTAGTGCTATTGGCCGGATGCATGCTCTTGTTGGTGTGGACGTCGATTGAAGTGGATGCGGAAACGGGCGATGTCAAATTGAAATTGTTGAGTGGCCGGAATTCCACCGCCAAGGAATTGATTCATGGAGAAACCTCGCTGCCCATTCAACACAAGCCGCCCTCCTTGCCGCCCAAAAAGGAAGAAGCGCCGGTCCAGGAAGGAGAAGCTCTGCAGGAAGGAGAAGGAGAAGGAGAAGTACCCCCCAACTCAGGTGAGTCACCAAACGACCAACCGTCTGAACCGGCGTCCTATCCCGAAAGTGATTCCTCCTTTTGGGAGGACGGCTTGAATCTTGCTGCCGAGGACTGGGACGAAGCAGAAAAACTGGCAAAGAAAAAAGACTTTGAACAAAAATGGAACAATATGATTGACGATGATTTTGCTCCTGCTTGGACCGATCCTACAGACGCCGACAATACAGAGCATCAACCTGATCAAGTACAAGAAGTGCAGCCTCAAGAGCAACCGCCACCCGATACAGCTGCACCTGCAGATGGTGCCCCTGTGCCTGATCCAAATGCACCTCCAGCAGATGCTATTCCTGTGCCTGATCCCAATGCCCCTCCTGCAGATTCCATTCCTCCGCCTGATCCCAATGCACCTCTTCCAGATGCCATTCCTGCTCCTGGGGCAGAAAATATTCCACCCATAGATCAAGCCAAACTCGATGCCTTGAATGCCTGTCAAACACCTTGTGAAGCGACCACCAATCGGTGGGCCGAGCCGACCTCCTTTTTTGATGGTCAAGATTTGAGCGATGCCAAAGTCATGTACGCTCGCTTCCAACAACATCGACAAATCTGGATTGATACAAAAATGAAAGCGGATTATGGGGAACAGTACTATTATAATATTTTTGAACCCCTCGTGGATGCCACCAATAATGCCACGATTCGGGAAAACATTGGTGCCGCGCACGCCTTTAAACAACCCAATGCCTTGCCCTTGCCGGGAAATAACATCAAAGGCGATGGGCCGGGGTGGTATCGCATGATGCGAAAGATGCAAATCAAACTGATCCAAACCCAACTCAATATATTGGATCATCAGCCCATGGCCTATCTAGAATGTTACGAACAATGTCGATTGACCATGGCGACCCAACAAAAAAATCTCCGTGTGAGTAGTCGGGCGGGAGATGATACCAGTCCCACACGCGACGGCTTATTTTCCAAATTTGTATGGGTCAATGCGGGACATTCGGCCAGTGCGGGTCACGGAAATTTGTATCGGTACGTTTTTTTTCTTCTTGGTTTGCATGCTACCAAAATCATGGATCTATGGTCGACAAAAGCTCATCTACTATTTATTTATTATGGAATTCAATAGAGAATCCTATACTGCCTTTATTGGACGTGACGTCACGCCTGTTTTAAAAGCCATTGGACTCGATTTTCAAGTGCGAAATTATGCCATGGTAAGAAGAGAAGCGCGGTGTTATTGTGATGAATTAACGTCGTTCATCGTCGGGCTAACCTTTCGCTCTTCTTCCCCTCCTCCTCCTTCTTCTTCTTTTGAAAAGGGTGGAACCGAATCTGCAGAGGTACGTCGAGAAGCGACACACGCTCGAACCTGATTGTATCAAAGGACTTGGTGCATACCAATATACCCTCTTTCTAATTTTCTGTTGATCCATTCCGCTTTCTTTCTTTTTTAAATAGGAAGTTGCACTTTGTGCGAATCAAATCTTTGGGAAAGATGTCGACAGTATCACGTGGGATTTCGGAATGACGGATGGAAATCATCATTACAAAATGTCCATGCTGGCCTATCATGCGGCAAGAATGTCGCAGCTGCAAGACAGTCTCACACAGCCTGGCGATATCCCTCATGTAAGTTCACTATACTAAGAACGGACGATCATGGCGGAGCTTTTAGTTTTTAATTGTTCTTGTGGCAAGCGCGCATGAGTATTGGTTCTGGCGACTGACCAAAGGCTCACTACATATTCACGAACGCAGAGACCATCCCTGGTGGCGATCCACCAAGACGACGACTACAATGCGGTTTTACAGACAATGCAAGATTGTAAGTAGTATGGAACGATTTTATTTTTGCTCCTTGTTTCCGTGCTGGTGCTGTTTGTTTCTCATATCCCTTCCGTTGGCTGGCCATGTCGCTCCTTTGGTCGCTTATTTATTCCACGACAAAAATCCTTTACCTCAGTGGGAATGGCTGTGCTTGGAATGGATGGGAAGTACAAACAAGATCAAATAATTGCTGCCTTTCCCGATATGTTTGGCATGTCCGACGCACAAATTGCTGAAGTGCCACCGTTTGTAAGGTATTTCAAATGCAACGATGCCATCGAGAAGGGAGATCCTGGTTGTCTAGATAATAAGTACAATGACACGATTTGCCCAACTCGCTCGCACAAGGCGAGTTGGCACCCAGGGAACAAGTATCATGCTCTCATAGGACACATGCTAGCCTTCACCATGCTGGAACTGGCCGACGAAGCGCTGCGCAACCTCGTTGCCATTCAAGAAGCACACGAAGGTGAAGCACCGATGGAGAGGCAAGCTCGTTTGAAAGGTATCTTGCAAGCCCTAAATGAAACGGAAGCGAACGAATATGCAAACATTTTTCAACAACCTCTTCCAGACAACTTGGTACAAGAATTCAATAATAATTTATGGTGGAACGACAACAAGGAAGCGAACAAGGAGGCAATGAAGGATGTACTGTCGTTCGAGATGTTGGTCAAAGGTGTGTTATTCGTCAGGTTGTTGTCAATGTCTGCCAAAACTTTCTTCTTTTTCTGACTCGTTTACGTTTGCAAATAATTTAGACCCAACAATGTGCCACACGGCAATGTTACCCGCCGAAAGTCGATATAAGGGGATCTTGACAGAACACTTTGACGAAGCGACGGGAGGTTGGTGGGATCATAAATACGAACACTCTGTATTTCAAACGGTTCTGAACTCCGTCGAACTTGCCGAAGCTGCCACCCCATATGTAGATCCCCATCCAGGCCGCGAGGAATTCATGGTCATGACTGCCAAAGACGATGAATGGGAGGACGGACAATGCGAAGAGCAAACCAACGTGGACCACAAAGATTACTTTATCATCTCAAGTGTAGAATCCTGGCGGAAGTTGACGCTCCCAAACGACTCCGAATTGAAGTATTATTCCGAATGGGACCCTCATTCGGAAACACGCAAAAAGTGGATTCTAATCTGCATGGCGAAATGTATGAACCTTTTCTATGAGTATTTATCGTTCGCTTTGACTCTGGTTTGTCGCTCATTTTTTATGTTTGTCGATTGTCGTGTCTCTTTTCATTCTGGCAGGTGACTGGGGACAAGTAAGTACTGTCTACTGGCAGAGTTCAGTATAATAATCGCCAGGTTGCGTTCGCGGCTGATTCTAAATACTTTTCCCCCTTGGCTCCCCCAGTGTCCCACAGGCGATATTCGTGCCAGTATTATGAATGGATCAATGAATGCCGCCGAATTTGGGCGTATTGAGATGGAAGTGAACGGGATCAAAGTCACCGATGTGAAATGCATGAACCTTTGTTGTGCATTGCTTCGCGACGATCCGGATTATGCCAGCAGATACAAATGGGAGCCCAATGCAGATGGGAAGTATGAATTCCGCACTCAAATCACAGACGCCACTCAATATGGCTATGCCCGTTTCAGTTCCTTTGTTCTTCTGTAGACGGAAGAGCACGAAAAGCTGAAATGCAAGTACGCGAGATTTCAATGCATCGATTCGACTTGGAGAACATACCCCAGTTGTGTGTTCCACAGTGGAAGGGCTCGACCAAGTAGCCTTCAACGTTGCCCCGTCCGGGCACTCTTCGATTAGATTACCCATTTGTCACATTAGCTTTATAAACCACTACTATTTTATACTGTGTTCACCGCAACTTTATTGCATTCTAGCTGACTTGCTTTTTGTCAAGTTAAGTTTCAGATGGGTACAAACTAAAGGTCTGCCCTACCTACATAAACATTTAGCTTCATGTAAACATCGAAGTAGAATGAATTTGACGCAAACCCTAACCCTGCAAAAGTATTTCGAGGGCGCACACATGCTCGTTGGCTTTAGACGATTATGGTTTTCCACAGTCAGCTTTCCTACGCTAGCTAGTTGTACGCTAGCTAGTTGTTAGTAGGGTTTATCCTTTTAACAAGATGACAAAGAGGTGTCCAACGTTGACATGCACCAATGGCGGCACGATGCATTGCTAGGTGTACTAATAGCTTGCAGCAGCTCGTTAGGTGGCAAAAATGTTCTAAAAGAAAGTGTAAAAATATCAAAACTAATCGTCGCTCACGCCAAATTCGTTTTTGGCATTGGCAAGCATTTGGCTCACTAGCTCCTCTCCCCGTTCTTCCCACTCGTGCCGGTTAGCTTGGGCATATCCCAGGTATTCATCACTCGAAACCCCAAACACTCCACAGTCCTTCAGCTTCTTGGCCAACGGAATGATGTAGAAGTCGAAAAAACCTAGCTCGCCTTTGTACCAATTCGAACTTGGGTCATGGTCAAGTCGTCTATCGACATAGCCCTTGTAAACTTCACGGAACAAACGTTCATTCCACTTCCGGTAGATATGCCAGTGCTGCATAGTATGGGATACATCTGAAGCTTGAATGATGTGTTCAATGACAATGGTGGCTCTCAAATCAGTCTCATTCAAGCCATGGTCCTTGTCTTCCGAGAAGGCTCGTTCCCAGCGCTGTTTTCGCAGGCCATTCAGCTTCTTGTCCATGATATCTGTTGCTAGCACAACGTTCACCAAAAGCTGCCGAAATCGCATCAATTCGGCATCCGTAGGAAATAGACACCTTCGAAGCTCCGAAAAGTCATTCGACATGAGTATGTCCCAGGCAATATCAAGGCTGTTCTGCTCTGCGACACTCTCATTCCTGTACTTGGCAGCCATCGCTGGTTCCTCGACAATTAGCCGAGAATTAGCAACACCCCTGTGATCGACGTCATGAATGAGCGCAGAAATAGTAATAGCCAAAGCCAACAGCGGGTCAGAGTTGATTCCGTGTGTGTAATCGTGCAAGTGCGCGGCAACATCATCGACTGTCTTGAGTGCCTTCATTTCCTTATTGGACAACTCTGGGGCAACGATTCTTTTAAGCAACTTGGAAACAGACATCGTGACGTGACTGAAAAAAAAAGACAAAAGAAGCAAAAGAAATTAGGCACGAGTTGGTGGTACAAAGAGCAGGAGGGACCGAAACCACCACGAGCTACATACCAAGCGTGCTCAAAGTTGTGAAATGGGTTATCCCGATAGGTGCCAGCGACGCGTGCCACAAATTCCCGAAGTCCTGCCGCAGCTTCTTGTGGAATCACCACTCGCTTGAAGTTTTGGTTCATTTCCGCTAGACATGCATCGTAGCTGGGCATCTCAATGATATCCTTGACTTCGTCCATACAAGTCTGTCCTTCCTTGGGATGATAGGTGGGGACGGTGGATTGATTCCTGACTTTGGTTTGGTGGCGAATGTACATAATCTTTCGTGTTTGATCCAGGAGCATCTCGGCCATCCAATCCACAAGACGCTGGTTCAAGTTGTTTTTCACGGCCGGCTGGGGACTGGCGGAATTGGCGATTGTATTGACGGCTGTCTGGGATTCTGTGCCGTTGCTGCAGCTTTCACCTCCAGAGGTTTGGCTAGAGTTGGAGTTTGTGGCATGACTCTTGGGCATGGCCCAGTACGTGGTGATCCTTCCTTTCCCTTTGGCAATGACTTCGTCTTCACGATTTTTAAGCCAAGCACCCTTGCCAGCTTTTCGGAGCAGTTCTGCCGTTGCTTCCGAGACTTGAATTCTGTCTCTCACTCCGGTCGATTCCATGCGACTAGCGGTGTTGACAGTATCTCCAAAGAGCTGGAATCGTGCCCGGTCACCCCTTAAGACACCTGCTGTTACAGCACCGGAATGCAATCCAAACCGCATGGCCAAATCAGCGGTATCCGGACCCAAGGATACTTCCAGCTCTTTGGTGACACGAACAAACTCATTCCGACAATCCCAAGCAAACCGCACCATGGTGACCGCATGCCCTTTCATGGGCTCTGGTAAACCTGTTACCGCCATGTAGGAATCGCCAATGGTTTCCACTTTGAACACTTTGCGACGCTTGGCCAGGCCATCAAACCTTTGATAGACGGTCTGCAACAAGATAAAGACCTGCTCCGGTTCCCGTGTCGAACTCCAAGCTGTAAATCCGGCAATGTCCTAAGTACAGTCGTTGAGAGAGAGAGAATCATACAGTCATGCCGCGGTGAGACGAGAAGGATTCGCACACAAGAGCAGCAGCGGATGGTGAAGAATATACTTATACGTACCGCAAAATAGACCGTGCACTCGGGGAACAAATCGGCAATGGGTGCATCATTGGCTTGATTGTTGTCCTCGCCATCATCCAAGAATCCCCGCAGCCGGGACTTGTTGGCCATGAACAGACTCGAAGATCCATCGAGGTCTTTTTTGGGTTGGAGGAGTCGATCCCGGACATTTTTGGGAAAGAGACTCGACACAATGGCCGTGGTATGTGCGGCTTGGGCCATGACAAGACTCTGTCGTTGTTCGACCAATTGATCGTACAATAAAAACATGCTGAACACGAAACGGGCCAAACGATGCGTTAGAAATGGCAAAATGGAACAAAACAAGTGCAAATTGCACCCAACAAAGATGGCTTACCAAATGGTAAAGATAAAGACCACCGCAATCGCAAAGGTAATGGCCAAGGGTGTATCGGTCTTGTACGTGTCCATGAAGAGTTGGGTCGGATAAATCCTCATGTCATAATGACAAGCTCCTGCGACGTTGCCAGTGGTGGTGGCACTGGCGTAGTCGTCTTGAAAGGGGTGAACGACGTGGACGCCGGCCACCGTTCCATCGTTCAAGTGGTAGTGGGCAAATTCGGCCTGAAACTTGTACTTGTCCATGACGGCATTATGATCATCCCCAAATCCCACAATGTACGCCTCTTGGCCTTGGACTTCGTACGTATACGACGAGGACGCCTCGTCATGACCGTCCATGGATGGACACTTCATATCGAGGACAACCCGAATGGGAGGAATGTCCCGGGGCAAGGCCATGCGCAGGTAGGATCGCCAATGAATCAAGGACTGCAAGACGGCCACGACTTTTCGCGTCGAGACATCGTACTTGTCAAAAATGGGAATGTACAGGTAGGTCAAGGGTTCTCCCAAATAATGCGTTTCCTTCTTGGAAACATTGACGAGATCGGCATTGGCGGCCGTGGCCGAAGCCATGCTATGAAGCGTGGCAAATTTCGACGTGGAAGGATTGGAATGGGAGGATTTGCCAAAGGGAGCGGCCACAAAAGAGCCCAGCACGGCTTGGTGCGAGGCAATGGCCAAGTGTGCCGAGGCGGCAGTCGCATTGGGTTGCGACAAAATGTCTTCATTGAGATAGCGTCGTTGCAAGAGAGGAGACGTTTGCCAGGTGGGCAAATAGTACACGTCGGATTCATTGCCATTGTCGTTCACGGGTGGTAGGTATTCCGTATGTGCTTGTCCTGTGGTTTGGTCAAAGAGCTTGATGGGATCGACTTTGGAGGTAGGGTCGAGGATACTCATTTCGTAGAGTTCCGTGTTGTTTTCATAGGCATTTGCCGGATGCACTTGTTCTTGGAATCCCATCATTTCGTCCCTATTGTAGTGAAAAGAAGAAATGTGTGTTAGAGAGAAGTGACTCCCGAAACAAAAGACAAACAGAGTCTCACAGTGTACGTACATCCAAGAATTGTGTTCCGGTCGATTGACAAAGGCTTCCCATGCTTCTCGTTCGGCCAACGGAACAATGGGACACAACTCCACACTGAGGACGCCCGTCAGGGCTCGGATTTGCGCGGTTTTTTCATTCCAATGTTCCAGAGTCTTGAAAGGCCATCCTTCCTTCTGCAGTTCGTTCTGGCTGCCCATGGTAAAGGACGTGCCGGATATGCCATTATTGGACTGGGCAGTGTATTCATCTTCCACGTATTCCACACCCAAACTGGTCAAGACGCTCAACTCCTCGAGAATGCCGGCAAATTTCATGGAAATCGCGTGCGCCGCCCCATTGAATTGGGTTTCAAATTCGTCACTCTCGCCGGCACGCGTAATGCTGAGGACGACACCACAGACCAGACTGGCCGTGACCAACAAGACCAAAATGACAATCACCCGCAACCGAAAGACGGCTCGTGTTTCCTCCTTGCCAATCTTGAGGGCGGCATTTTCTTCCGTGGTACTGCTGTGACTACGAGTGGTGGTGTTTCCTCCTCCCGTCGTAGAATCCATGCCGTCGGCGTCGGAAGCCCCCAGTTCCGACTCCTCGTCGTCTTCCTCATGATGGTTCAAGACTTCTTGGTTGGCGGGTAGAGCCGTTTCAGGAGCCGAGTCTGCCTTGTTGTTGCTGTTCTTGTACATGTTTCGGGTACTGGGAGACATCATGATGGGTTGTGTACGATACTGGTACCAGTAGCTGCTGCTGTTGTTCAAAGTCAGGTAGTCAAAAGTTGTGGCTTGTCAAGTAGATTCTCTAGATAGATGGTTGATAGAATATCGCTGCTTTACGAGCTGATGAATCCTTTGGTTTGGTTTCAATTTGTCTGCTTGATTTGCGTGCTTGCTCACCTCGTTGTGCGTGCGTATCAAGCAAGTAGTAGGCTACGAACAAAAGTGCTGCTGCCAAAACCAAAGTGATAAAAAGTGAGAGGAGTGAGGTCTTTTGTGCCAAGCAACAGTGCCGGAATTTCGGAGTGATGTGCGTGGTACAGTTATAGTAGTAGGTACGTACAGTACAATCGTAGTGTTACCAGGTAGTCTCAGTAGGTTCTCAAATACTAGTAGTTCAACTTTGTTCCGAAAGATATTGCGAAGTAATGAAAGTAGAAAGAAGACGTGACTTTCCGTAGCTTTTCTACTGTGAACCAGTTTTCATGTAAACTATGCAATTGTTAGTGGTCACTAGACTCACTACTGCCCCAAGCAATGACCCTATGGCCCCTATCTCATTTGAGCATTTACGTGGGAACGTATGAGAATCTTCAATGGATAACAAAGAATGACGATTCGATTACAGTAAAAGCCAGTTATTTACCCAACTTCCTCCCATTCCCAATGGTACTAAAACTACGGGAGCTCACATAGCAAGCGATGGATGACCCATTTTCCCTACCTCATTTACGTTTGATGGGAAAATAGAGTTGCTAAGAAGAAAGGTGAGCGAGAAAAAAGAAAGGTTCTGCGTGGGTTCACCTTAGTGATACCAACTACTGTAGTAACCATCACTGCAGTGATGGGACAGTCTTCTGCCTTCCAATCTTATTCCTTTGTCACCGAAACATTATGCCTCTGCGTCATCGAAAATGTCAGTCAGTGGCCAATCCAAGAAGAATCCCATAGAACTGCAGCTGCGCTCCCCTCTTCCTGGTCAGGGTACTAAGAATAACAACTAAAAAACGGTTTTGTCAAAGAAATGCGTACGATTCAGATAGAACAGCAACGCTGGTTTCGGTCATTTGTCGACTCCAAGTCTCCAACCTTGTCCAAATGCGAATTCTCAAGCCTCTTTTAATTCGTTGAGAGGTCTTAGTTCCGGCCATGTTTAAAAAGTCGGCTTCCGTTAAACTCAAACTCGGCAGATATACAATTGGCTTCTATGGAAGACATAGAGTTCACTGGTTTACTTTCGGAATGAGGGAAGCCAACGGACTTTCTGACGAAGTGAATAAACGAACAGGGAACACAAAGTTCCTGGACTCGTTGGGAATTTTGTAAAATGCCTTTACGCGTATACATATACTTCGCTTCGCACTTTTCGATAAACTGTCTTATGAACGTACCTTTCGTAGTAAACTACTTCCCCTAAATTTTCACTTGCCATCTTCAATGACCAATGTCTTGTACATCAACTCTAGTACCATTCCTACAGGTAGTCACTGCTGGAAGTAGTAGAAGTAGTTCTATCTACCTGGTACTGGATAGGTACAATTGTGCCTACTAGTAGTAGCTATGCTAGCTAGCTACCTAGCTATTCGAGTAGCATCTACCCCCACCTCGCAGTAGAAACGACCAGGCAATAACTAGCTACTACTAGCTAGTAGTACGACTAATAAGAAAGCCACGACTATTGGCTACTAGCTAGTAGACTAGCTAGTAGCTACTACTACGTAGCTAGCTATCTAAAAGTAACCTTTTTTTCCCCGTCCGTCACTTTTTCTACTGGCAGCAGTTTGAGTGCTACTCTTCATTTTCTCGGTACTTTCTTTTTCTTCTACACTAGCTAGAGTCTGCAATCATCAGAGCTATCCAGCTACTCCTTAAAAGCTACTACATTGCAACTACCTTTCTACTAGCTACTAGTCAGCCAGCTACCTTTTGACCTGACATTCGCTGTCTCTGTCGACTAACTAACTCAACCAAGGCTAGCGAACATCTCTCCAACTCCATCTCCATATTCTCACTGCACGACTTCAAACTACAAACACAATCATCTCGATATCAGCATGAGTTTCCACGGCAGCATGACCGGCTCCTTACTGAACGGCCACAAGCCCAACCCCGAAGAAGATCTGCTCTTGGAACCCATTCACGAGTCTCAAGGATGGTGGCCTTTGCCCCAAGTCAAATTGGCGTCGTGGGATCCGGACAATGAAAAACAGTGGAAGGTACGATTGATGGTATTGTGTAGATGTGTGTTCTTGTTCTTGTCTTCCTTCTTTTTCTTTTTCAACCAAGTGACTCACACTTCCTCTTCTTCTTCCTCTTCTTCTCCCACCCACAAACACTGTACAACAACAATAGCATGGAGGTGGCGAATCGATTGCCACTCGCAATTTGCTCGTGGCCATGCCCAACTTATTTTGTGGCTTTGGTGTGTGGTTGTCGTGGAGTATCATCGTCGTCAAAATGCAACAAATGCACGATTTGGATCCCACCGTTTATTCCTTTGCCAATTGGGGATCTCCCACGGGCGCCGACTACAACCAATTGTTGGCGACCATTCCGGCCGTGGCAGGCCTGAGTGGGGGCATTTTGAGAATTTGCAATTCCTTTGTCATTCAACTGAGTGGGGGACGCAATGTCGTGGCGTCCAACACGATACTCCTCATGATTCCCATGATCATGGCCGCCGCCAAACTCAGTGATCCCAATGTGTCCTTTTTGTATTTGCTCGCGTGTGCGATTTTGAGTGGGATTGGAGGTGGTCATTTTGCCTCGAGCATGAGCAACATTTCTTTTTTATATCCCAAAACACAACAAGGCTATGCTCTTGGATTCAATGGTGGATTGGGCAATTTGGGTGTCTCCATGACCCAACTCTTGTTGCCCGAAACCATGGCCTGGGCCGCCGGACAAGCGCCTCTGACTGCGGCGGGCGTTCCCGGATGGCCTCATCATGCCGGATGGTTTTGGTGGCCCATTTGTTTGGTATCGGGAATCGCCGCTTGGTTGTGGATGTCCAACATGCCCCAACACGGCAACTATTTCCACAAGTCGGGCAGTAGTAAACACAATACGACGTTCATGGCCACGGTTTGGAATCTTGTGACCTTTTATTGGATTGAATTTACGGGATTGTGTTGTGCGGCCATTATGACGGCGATTTTCTTGGCAACGCGCAATTTGCCAGTCTTTAGCAGTCCCGGTGGAGGGGTCGCCCACAAATTTATCTTGGTCCTGGTCGCCGTCCTCCTCGAACATGCCATCCTTTGGTGTACCAGTCCCAAATTTGCCCGCACCGACATGTGGGATCAATGTCGCATCTTTCAAGACAAACACACGGCCATTATGACCGTCTTGTATACCATGAGTTTTGGATCCTTTATTGGCTTTAGTGGAGCCTTTCCACGATTGATTCAAGACTTGTTTGGATATTTGACGATCGAAGGATGTTATTTGAGTGAAACGGACGATGGGACCGATATGGTCTTTTGGCAAGGTGGAACTCCCCAACATTGTTTGGCATCCGGGGGTGTCTGGGGCAGTGAAACCATTATCAATCCCAATGCCCCCAGTGTGTTTAAATACAGTTGGTTGGGTGCTGGATTTGGGTCTTTGATTCGACCCCTCGGTGGGATCATGGCCGATCGATATGGGGGTGCCAACATTACCATGCTGCTCATTGTCTGGTGCTTTGTCGCCACGATCTGCACCGGTGTCTTGATTCAAAAAATCTATGCGGATCGAACTCCCGAGGACTTGTTTGGGTGGTTTGTCTTTATGTTTATCAACCTCTTTTTTACCGTGGGAGCCATGAATGGATCAACCTTTGGTACCATTGGTGTTTTGTTTGAAAAGGATCTTGCAGGTACGGTACTGGGATGGTCCAGTGCGATTGCGTCCTTTGGAGCCTTTTTGATTCCTTCCATGTTCTCCGTCGCCTTCAAGTATAACAATGCCCAAGCGGTCTTGTACGGATTGGCGGCCTTTTACTTTCTTTGTGGTATCTTGAACTACTATTACTATGTCCGACCGAACGCGGAACGACCTCATGTCTAAACACAAGCTATCACTAGATCGTTCTTGGATATTTGAAATCCATCATAAAAGGGGAGACTTGGCGCAACACTGCGAACGCGTGAACAAAGGTTGCAGATTTTATAATAATAATAAAACCATTCATAGTATACATGCCCTATATTACGTCTGCACACAATCAATCATCCTGTCGCCTATTGAACTGGTAGGTAAATGGAGCATCCACACAACCCAAGAAACACTCTATATAGCATACTATGCAGCATAGTTCACGGTCTGCCACGTGGGTTCCTCCAGTGTTTTTAAAAGGAGGATATTTGGACATGATGCTGGAGGACATGCAGCTACAGTCCCAAAGACCAAAGAAGGGAGGACATGTCAGCTTGAAACACAGAAGAGGTCCTGGAATCCTACCTGGGCCATCTTACTAGCACTGCATGCTTACATGCTGCAGCAGTGCTACTTGTTAGTTGCAGTCATGCTGGTTCATTCTGGATTCCAACACATGTATTTGTGGGGACACACATGGTTTTATTCATGAGTTGACAACATCCAATCCAAAGCTTCCTTCAAAGTCATTCAATCAGTGAGGAGTCTACCAAAAGACAATCCAAACTGAGCACAGCTAATGCAGTAAAGCAGACACAGAGTTACCCAAAAACAACATCGATCCTCCCCACTTCCAAGTGCTAAAACAATTGGGCCTTGTAATGTGGGCCTTATCAGCCACATGTTCCTTGTACTAACTAAGCAACTGCACAACTGAACGCCTGAACCTAAATCAACTAGCTAAAACAACAAATTTGAAAGAGACAAACATCCAAGTAGGAGAAACACACTACATGAAGAACACCATTTGCAATGTCTGCTCCCAATCCACGGCATCAGCAACAAAATCAAATGCAAAATTAATCTCAAATGGTTCATAAATCTTAAAGAGAGACTCCAATGTGACCTCTCCAAAATCACACATTAGGCATTGTTGTAAGACATTGAACCTGCATCTTGCAGAGTGGCTGCATGGGGTTGGGGCATGTGGTTACAACAATGTCTGCAAGAACTCAATTGTGGCAAATTGTGGCAACGGCAACACTAGGTTTCACTTTTTTTTCCAGTTTTTGTTTGGAGTTGAGTCCCGAAAAGAAAGGAGCATAGAAAACATGAAGGACCTGACAAAATGGTTTACCTGCAGCGAGAGGACTGAAAAAGAAACAACAAAATGGGAGAAAAAACACATCAACAGGAATGTTTTTTCTTCGTCGCAAAATTTGCCCCCATTTGCAAAATGTGATGATCTACTTGAATGGTCAGTTTGATCCATTCTTGTCATGTGCTGCACAGTAAAATTTGTTGGATCTGTTGTGGGCATGACACTTGGCGCATTGTCCAATCGTGCAGTGAGTTGTCACGATGTTCTGTTGGTGTGTGGCTAGTGTGTGATCCACTTTGGAAGTCACGCTTCACGATTCAGCAGATGGACATTCAGCATGCTCAAGCTAACTGCAACTTCTGAACAGTTTCATGTTAGCTAGCTGGGTTAGCTCTCTTGTGGATGTGTGTCATCACAAGGTGTGATGTCTTCCTAATGTGATGCAACAAGGTGAAGTGTTCATTCTTGTTGCACTTCAGCAACAAACTGCACCTCTTGCTAATCTTTTAGTCATGCACCACAAAGAAACCTCAAGGGCAAACACCCCCGTGTTTTAAACTTTGGTGGTTATGGTAAAAGAAAAGTGCATTGGTGTCAATGGGAAAGGAATTGGAGGAATGCAGACATTCGTTGGAACAAAGTGAAACCAAGGTGCAACAACCCATGTCAAGCACACATCAGAAAGCATTATGTCAGCAAAACTTCAAAACACATGTGATGGGGGGTTGTCAAACAACTTGCCAATGTTAGTAAAAAATCAGATTCACATTTGAAGCACTTTGCAAAAAATGTTTCCTGAAACTTAAATCATCTCCAAATCAAGGCATCTGAGCAGAAGGAACAACTTGCAGCATCACATTGCAAAGTCACCCTATCAGTGCAGACAAAGCAGCCACAACAAATCCGTGCATAAATGTCGAAGAACAAATTGTCTGCAATTGACCCTCAGTCATGCCAAACAGCAAAGAGTCACTGATTTGTGGTAAATTGTTGGAATTGTTTCCAAGGCTAGTTGCCTGGAAACAAATGGAAAATGATGTCTTTTTGTTGGTCTTCACACTGCTTCCAGTTGGACATCAGCTAGGCAAACATTGCACCTAGCAAAATCTGTGGCATCATCGTGTGTTGAGTCTGCTGACTGTTTTGTCATTGATTGACTCATCAGTGCTGGTGGTGGTCTGCTTCACACACACGTGGAAATGTTGTCTGTGTCCACAGGCACTGCAGATTTTGTTGTCAGAGTTGATAAGAAGTTGTGGGTTGGATCTGGATTGTTTAAGAATTGCAATTCTCTCTTTGGCACACAGGACGTCTCAAATCATCTGAAACAACAAATTGATGGAATTGGAAGACTCCCAGGTCACCATTCAAAGCATGTCATCACCAGCATTGATGGGGCAATCAATGACAAAAGATTCGCTCCAACAAACATGGCATCATTCACATCAAAAGGGGCAGATCTTTGGTCAGTGAAAGCACTGTGAAACAACAATTAGACATCTTGCAGACACACATTGTTTTTTGCAAGAAACATCTTTTTTTTTCTGGAGTCATACCAAAGACCATGGGGAGACACACACTTACTTTTTTGAGACAAGCCAGCGACACCACACGTGAACATGCGAGAACACAGAAAGCTTTTCATTTGTTAGTGCTGAGTGCACCATGTTGGGGTCAGCATGCATGACTTGTTGTTGTTTGTCACTTGCATCTGGATTGAAGCAATGGATGTCAGCATCATCATTCTTCTGGGTTCATCAGGCATGAGAAGTCAATCAAATGGATGTTAGATCTCAAACCCCAGTCATGTGTGAATCAATTTAAAATTGTCAACCCCACAAACACAACAAGTTCAAATTTTGTGAGCATGGGGAAGTCTTTTCTCAAATGAAAAGCTATGGTAATCTGTTTGTCATAATCCAGAAATTGCAAAGCACAACAACACTGTAAAATGTTGCTGAAATTGTTGAGATCTTCTTTTCCTCATGCTCATGTGCTCAAATTTGGTTCATGTGTTTCAAGCAGCTTCCTTACGAAATCTCACAGCATCATGACTTGTCAAACACAAAGTCCTTCTTTTTGTTTGGACGTTGCTTTGATGGTTGTGGTTGTTTCTTGCAAATGTCTAGGTTGGAGAGCATCTCCACCTTTGCTGCCACTGCAAACAACCATTAGGATTAACAAAACATCTTTTTTTTGTCATTGTTGGCTTTTCAGGGTCGTCTTTCTTTCAGCTGCCCCATCTAAGATCCTTGCTTTGTTAGGTGTCATTGACACAAAATGCATGTTTTGAATCTGAGAGAACTCCTATCTATTAGCCCCAGTTGAAGATTGCGTGTCAAATGCAGCTGCTGTTAACTGCAGCAACAACATTGTCAAAAAAAGAAATGACAAGGGGCTAGGACTGCACTTGCATCTGCATGTTTCCAGTGCATCAAGATTAATGGCATGACCCATGGACATTCTAGAAATTGTTTTAGAGGTCATCAATGGACAACCCCTGATAGGTTTTGTTCACGAAGTGGATCTTAGCATCATTTGTCAGATGTGCCAATGTGAATTTCTTGCATTTGATTCAATGATTGACTTCCACGTGTTGTGATTTTTCTGAGTCCGTTTTTGTGGAGATCACCATTTTGATTCTCATTCCTTGAGATTCAACAATGTCACATTCTGTGTTTCCTTCATTTGAGAAGTCAAAAAGCAAAGGAAGAATTGCCTTGTGGGTGCCAAAACTGGAAAGAATGAATGTGATTTCATAACCTTTGTTGTGATCAAGTGACACACTCACTTTCAATTTAACAGGTTTTCCACAAACAGAAGAATGAAAAAAAGAAGAAACTCTCTGCAACAGACCTGCATCAAGCTTTCTCAAGGAAAATGCAAAACATTTAACTTCTGACAATGCAAAAGGATTGCGAACATGCCCCAAAAGAAACCAAAGCCATTGGCATCACTTGTGTTCTTTTACAACTTCAGATTCATGACTGCTGCTTGGAACTGCATGAAATGTAAATGGCACTTGTTGGACAAGGCTTGGAACAAATTGCAAATTGCCGGCTAAGATGTGCATTTGTAACCACTTGGTGTTCAACAATTGACATTTGCAACATTTTTTTCAAAGGCATGCTCACCAATGGGACCTTCCAAGCAAAACAACATTGGATCAATGCAAAAGGTTCGCTGCATTCATTCAGCAGACAAAAAACATTGTGAGTTGCTAAATCTTGCTGTTAAGTTCCCAATGTTGCACATGTGTTTGCTTGCAAACAAAAGATTAAAAGAACACAAACACTGTTGAACCAAATTGGGCAATGCACCCAACGTCTACAAAGCGCATTGTGGCCTTCGTCGCTACATTAGGTAGTGTTTGGCCTTAAATGTGTTCAA
>ENA-ORBV01007046-ORBV01007046.1-microbial-mat-metagenome-genome-assembly--contig:-NODE-7046-length-19486-cov-7.092225_pt1 | contig 19486 bp, 23 predicted proteins | sample MGYA00237777_ERZ505514 | MGnify/ENA primary metagenome ERZ505514 (study PRJEB26160, sample SAMN06269048) | microbial mat metagenome | isolation source: Oligotrophic lake microbial mat | place... | reverse complement strand
CAAGACGTGATGGCGCAGGACCCGCGTTTTGCGGCCGACCTGTTTGCCGCTGCCGACCGCCACGAACGGGGTTGAGCAACTCAGCGACAGAACCTGGCCGGGCTTCGTAGGTTCTAAGCGCTCAACAAAAAACCCTGGTCCATGACCAGGGTTTTTAGTTTGGAGCAGCCGCTGTCAGCTGCCGCGGCGACGTGTCAGGGCCAGCGCCCCCAGTGCAGCGAGCGACAACAACGCTGAAGTGGGTTCTGGCACCGCGAAGCGGTCGGCGCCACGCACGGTGGCATCCACCCAAAGTCCGTCCCAGATTGAATTGTAGGAGATCGCGCGAAACTCCACGGTGTTCAGGCCTTGGTTGAAAGCAGGGTTGCCTGCCAGCGCAATGATCGGACGATCTGTGTCCCAGGTATCGGCAATGGCACCTTGCAGCTCGACGCCATTCAGGTAGATGCCCACCAGGATGTCGGCGACGCGCCAGGTTCCGGACAGCGCGGTCGAGCTCAGGTCGAACGCGCTGAGGTCAAAGGTGGTGCGCAAGAATACCGTGCCGCCCGAACCCCATCCCGTTGCACTGCTGTCCACCACCCCTGAATCAGTGACCCAGGCAGCCGTTGACGCCACCGTTGCCATGCCGCAGCAGATCTGCGCGGCATAGTTGACCTGCGACGTGGTGAAGGTGAAGCCACCGTCCACAGAGATGGTCCAGGTCACGTCCGTAGCGCCTTCGGCCAAAAGGGCGCCACCGGCGTCCACACCCGTGTTCAGGCTCAAGGAAGCTGCCTGGACTGAAGCCGCGGTCAGGACGCTTGCAGCCAGCAAACTGGCCTGATAGACGATCTTTTTGAAGTTCATGCTGACCCCTGATCGATTGATGGGACGCTCGGCGGCGCCGAGCTTGCCGGTCAACTCGAGAAAAATTCCAAGTGACCGAAGTGAGCTTGCAATTTACGCGCCAGTCAGCAATAGCTTCTGTAAATCAATCCCTTGGCCAACAACCCCACGGCGTGGCGCCGCTTGATGTCAAGTTGGCCGACAGTCCTGCGACTGCTTCAGATGCGCCCCGGTGTGCAGCCTCCACTCAATGACAGGCTTTGCCTTCGGCAAGTCGCCCCAATTCTCAGGCGGCCTGCAGCTTCTGGTCAGTGGCGGCGATTTGCGAAAACAGGTCCTTTGGATCGGCGAGTGCCGGAATCAAATCAACCTGGTGCCCCAGGCCCAGCCCCTGCGCCAGCTCTGCCATCAGGCGCAGCGCCGAGAAGTCTTCAAGCGCAAAACCCACTGAATCGAAGAGCGTGACCTCGGCTTCGCTGCGCCGGCCCGGTTCCAGCCCCTGGAGCACACGCCACAGCTCCGTGACCACAAAGTCGGCCGGCAGCTGCTGCAGTTCTCCTTCTATACGTGTCTGCGGTTCGTACTCGACGAACACGCGGGCTGCACGCAGCACCTGGGCATCCAGCTCGGTTTTGCCCGGGCAATCGCCCCCCACAGCGTTCAGGTGCATACCCGGTGACAGCATGTCGGCGCTGATGATGACGGCGTTGCGTTTGTCAGCGGTGACGGTGGTGACGATGTCGGCGCTATTTACCGCCTCTGCGATGTTGGCGCACACCTGCACTTGAAGCCCTGGCACCTGGGCCAGGTGTCGCACCAGCTTGGCGGTGGCAGCAGGGTCAGTGTCAAAGAGACGCAGCTTGTTGATGCCCAGCAGGTGATGGAAGGCCAGCGCCTGGAATTCGCTCTGGGCGCCGTTGCCAATGAGCGCCATCGTGCTTGCGCCCGGACGGGCCAGCGCGCGCGCGGCCATCACCGACGTGGCAGCGGTGCGCATCGCGGTGGTGATGGTCAGTTCGCTCAGCAGTGTGGGCTGTCCGGTGGCCACGTCGGCCAGCACGCCGAAGGCCATCACCGTGGGCAAACCCTGCAGACCGTTGCCGGGGTGGCCGTTGACGTACTTGAAGCTGTACTGCTGCGCGTCGGCCACGGGCATCAGTTCGATGACGCCGGTTCTGGAATGGCTGGCCACACGGGCCACCTTGTCGAACTCGGCCCAGCGGCGAAAGTCGGCGGTAATGGCGGCTTCCAGGCGGCGCAGCACCTGCGGCAGGCCGTGAGCGGACACAATGCGGGCGATGTCGTGGGTGGTGAGCAAGGTGGTCATGACGGGCTTCCTGATCGATTGACAAGATTGTTCCGAAGGCCCCTGGCAGAGAGAAGCTTCAATCCTGCCTTGTATTCGTCAACTTTCTGCCGTTGTGGCAGGTCAGATTGCCAAAATGGCAGAATCGGTCGATGGACTCGACCGACCTGCAATTGATCGGCCTGTTGCGCCAGAACGCCCGCGCCAGCGTCGCCACCCTGGCGCACAAGCTGGGTGTGTCACGCGGCACCGTCAGCAACCGCATACGCAAGCTGGAGGACGACGGTGTGCTGGTGGGTTACACCGTGCTGCTGCGGCCCGACGTTCAGACCCAGCGCATCACCGCCTGGATGAGCATCACGATCGAAGGCAACCAGACCCGCGCCGTCATCGGCACGCTGCTGGGCGAACCCGGCGTGGCAGCGCTGCACGACACCAACGGGCGCTGGGACCTGCTGGCCGAAGTGCGCGCCGCCCACCTGGCCGAGCTGGCCGAGGTGTTGGAGCGGGTGCGGCTGATCAAGGGTATCGGCGCCACCGAGACCAGCATTCACCTGCAGACGTACAAGATCAGCTGAGCCGGGCAGAACGTCCGTCGACCCGATCAAGTGAACGTTGCGGAACCGGCTTCGCCGGGCCGCTGAAGTTGCCCCCTTCAGGGCAAGCGGCGCAGCCGCTGCGGGGGTGGGTCAAATACACCGACCGCCGTCGACCTCCATGCACACGCCCGTGATCATGCTGGCCTCGTCGCTGCACAAAAAACAAGCGGCGTTGCCCAGGTCTTCTGGCGTGGAAAAGCGGCCGATGGGGATGGTGGACAAAAACTTGGCGCGCATCTCGGGCGTGTCCTGACCCATGAAGCTCTTGAGCAGCGGCGTTTCGCCGGCCACCGGGTTGAGCGCCACCACCCGGATGCCGCTGGGCGCCAGTTCCACCGCGTTGGCGCGCGTGGCGGTGATCACCCAGCCCTTGCTGGCGTTGTACCAAGACAATCGTGGGCGCGGGCTGACACCCGCGGTGCTGGCCATGTTCAGCACGACACCGCGGATGCCCTGACGGCCCGGCGCGTTGCCCTTCATGCGCGGCACCACCTCGCGCATGGCCAGGTAGATGGCTTTCATGTTGACGGCCACGATGCGGTCGAAGTCTTCTTCGCCCACCTCTTCCAGTGGCTGCGGCAGGTGCGTGACGCCAGCGTTGTTGACCAGGATGTCGATGCGGCCGAAGTGCAGTTCGGCCGCTTCCATCATCAAGCGCACGTCAGCGGCCTGTGCCACGTCGACGCGCACGCCGCGGGCAGCAGGCCCCAGGCTGGCGGCCACGTCCAGTGCGGCTTGCAGATTGAGGTCGGCCACCACCACCTGGGCGCCCTCGGCAACAAACTTGGCGCAGATGCCGGCGCCAAAGCCCGAGCCGCCTCCGGTGACGATGGCCACCTTGCCTTGCAAACGGCCTTCACGTTGGGGGCTGTTCATCTTGTCTCCTGCAGCACGTTCTTGAACGGTTTGCGGCTCTTCCAGCGGTAAGCGCCGAAGTCGCGTTCGTCGGTGGTGAGGATACGGCCGTGGCCCAGGTGTTCGGCCAGCAGCACCAGGCTGGCGTCGGCCAGGTCCATGGGCAGCGTGGCGTACTTGTGCATGAGCGCCGGCAGGCGGGCCATCGCTTCAGGCGGAGGGCTCCAGACGTCGATGCCCCCTTCGATCACGTCTGTGAGCAGTTCAGTGGCAAAGCCGGGGCCCAGACGACCCGCCAGCAAGTGGCAGGCTTCGGTGAGCACGGGCCAGGTCGTGACCATGGGTTCGCCGTCCAGGCGCCTGGCACAGGCCAAAGCCCGCTGGTGCCAGTCGTCGCGCCGGTCGGTCAATGCGTAGAAGTAGCCCGTGTCGACCGCGATCATTCAGCAACAGTTGGCTTGCGCCCGCGCGGCGCAGGCTTCTTGTCGGCAAACAGCGGCTTGAGCCCATGCTTGCGCTCCAGGATCTCGCTCAGCTGGGCCTTGACGTTGGAAGCGACATCGCTGCGTCCGCTGTCGCCTTTGCCCGCCATGGCCAGAAAGCGGCTGGGCGCACGCTGGCGGCGCATCTGCGCGTAATACTGCGCCACGCTTTCGCGCACGACATGGCTCACGCTGTGGCCGGTGGCTTGCGTCAGGTATTCCAGTTGCTGCTGCGTGGTTTCGTCGAGGCGGGCGTTGACGCGCATGTCGACTCTCCTTCAAACTTGTCTGACAGTGTATGACAGCTGCAGCATGCAATCAATCGTGCAATCAATCGTGCTTGATGGCCACCGTCTTCAGCGTCGAAAAACCGTACAGCGCCTCGAAGCCCTTTTCGCGCCCATGGCCCGAGTGTTTGACGCCGCCGAAGGGCAGCTCGATGCCCCCGCCCGCGCCATAGTTGTTGATGAACACCTGCCCACATCGCAGTTTGCGCGCCAGGCGCAGCGCACGGCTGCCGTCCTTGGTCCACACGCCGGCCACCAGGCCGAAGGGGGTGCCGTTGGCAATGCGCAGCGCATCGGCCTCGTCGTCGAAGGCAATCACCGCCTGCACCGGGCCGAAGATCTCTTCCTGCGCGATGCGGTGCGTGGCACTCACGCCGGCCACCAGCGTGGGCGCCACGTAACAGCCGCCAGCCGGCAAACCCGCCGGCAGCGGCGCCTGCGCCACGATGCGCAAGGTGCTGGTCTGCCCTGCGTCGCGGCCGCCTTCGTCACGAATCAACGACAGATACCCTTGCACCACGTCTTGCTGGCGCCGGTTGATCAGCGGGCCCACATCAGGGTCCTCCATGGCCGGCCCCACGCGCAAGGCCTGGTAACGCTCGGCCATGCGTTGCACCACGACGTCCATCACGCCGCGCTGCACCAGGATGCGCGACGCAGCGGAACAGGTCTGGCCCGCGTTCTGGATGCCGGCGTTGACCAGGAAGGGCAGCGCGGCGTCCAGGTCCGCGTCGTCAAACACCAGCTGCGGGCTCTTGCCGCCCAGTTCCAGCGTCACGGGCACGGCGTTTTTGGCCGCTGCCGCCTGAATCAGGCCGCCCACCATCACCGAGCCGGTGAAAGAGATATGGCGCACACCAGGGTGCGAAGCCAAGGCTGCGCCGGCTTCTTCACCCAGGCCCGGCACCACATTCAGGGCGCCGGCCGGCAGCCCCGCCTGCTGCGCGATGTGCGCAAAGGCCAGTGCCGTCAGACAGGCTTCTTCGGCCGGTTTCAGCACGCAGGCATTGCCCATGGCCAGCGCCGCACCGACGCTGCGGCCGATGATCTGCATGGGATAGTTCCAGGGCACGATGTGGGCCGTCACGCCATGCGGTTCACGCAGCGTCAGCGCGGTGTAGCCATTGATGAAGGGGATGGTCTCGCCCAGCACCTTGTCCGCCGCACCGCCATAGAACTCCAGGTAGCGTGCCAAGGCCACGGCATCGGCTCGGCCCTGCTTCAGCGGCTTGCCCACATCCAGCGCTTCCAGGCGCGCCAGTTCGTCGGCCTGCATCAGCACCGCCGCGCTCATCTTCATCAACAGCCGGCCGCGTTCGGTGGCCGTGAGCTGGCCCCAGGGGCCATCGAGCGCGGCTTGCGCGGCTGCGACCGCCGCGTCCACGTCGGCCGCCTGGCCGCGCGCGATGTGCGCCAGCAGGCTGCCGTCGCTGGGGTTGTGCAGCGGCAGTTGCTGGCCTGCATCGGCGGCACGCCAGACACCGCCGATGAAGACCTGGGTGGTGTCGAAAAGCATCGGGTGGTTCATGGCGGGGCTCCAACAGGTTCGGGTTCGGGCTGACGGTCAAGCCCAGACGTGCAGGATCACGTGCAGGATCAAGCTCAAGCTTGAGGCATCATATTTCTCTGCATGTCGTCGATGGGCCCTTTCCTCTTCAAACGCGTGGCCACGCTGCTGGCCACGCTGGCCGTGGCATCGCTGCTGGTGTTTGCCGTGCTCGAGCTGCTGCCCGGCAATGCGGCCGAAATCATCCTGGGTGACACCGCCACGGCCGAATCGTTGGCGGCGCTGAACGCCAAGCTGGGCCTGGACCGCCCCGCGCTGACGCGCTACACCGACTGGGTGGGCGGCCTGCTGCAGGGCCGCACGGCGCAGAGCATCAGCTACGACACGCCCACCGCCGAGCTCATCGCGCAGCGCCTGCAGGTCACGGTGCCGCTGGCGCTGATGGCGATGGTGCTGACGGTGGTGCTGGCGCTGGGCCTGGGTCTGTACGCCGCGTCGCGCCACAACCGCGTCGGCGATGTGGGCATGATGGCGGCCAGCCAGCTGGGCATCGCGATCCCCAATTTCTGGTTTGCGATTCTGCTCATCATGCTGTTTGCGGTGCAGTTGCAATGGGTCAGCGCGGGCGGCTTTCCGGGCTGGACCGAAGACGACGGCGGCGGCTTGTGGGAAGGCCTGCAGGCGCTGATCCTGCCGTCGGTTGCGCTGGCGCTGGTGCAGGCCGCCATCCTGGCGCGTGTGACCCGATCTGCAGTGCTGGACGTGATGCGCGAGGACTTCGTGCGCACCGCGCGCGCCAAGGGCCTGTCGCGCCGGCAGGCGCTGTGGGGCCATGTGTTGCGCAACGCCATGATCCCGGTGCTGACGGTGGCGGGCCTGCAGTTTGCCAACCTCATCACCGGCACCATCGTGGTCGAAAACGTGTTTGTGCTGCCGGGTGTGGGGCGCCTGGTGTTCCAGGCCATCAGCAACCGCGACCTCATCGTGGTGCGCGACGTGGTCATGCTGCTGGCCGCCGTGGTGGTGGTGGTGAACTTTGTCGTCGACGTGCTGTACGCGGTGGTCGATCCGCGGCTGCGCCATTCATGAACGCCGAATGAACGACAGCCTGTTCTGGCGCGCCATGCGCCACAAGAGCTTCGTGATCGGTGCCATGCTCACGCTGGCGCTGGGTGTGGCCGCGCTGCTGTCGTTGTGGTGGACGCCTTACCCGGTGGCCGAGATCGACATCCCCGCGAAGCTGCAGCCGCCCAGCGCGTCGCACTGGCTGGGCACCGACAGCCTGGGCCGAGACATCGTGTCGCTGCTGCTGGTGGGTGCGCAGAACAGCATCGTCGTGGGCCTCATTGCCGTGGGCATCGGCCTGGTGGTGGGCGTGGCGCTGGGTTGCCTGGCGTCGGCCAAGCGGGGCTGGGTCGAAGAATTGATCATGCGCGCCAGCGACTTCACCTTCGCCTTCCCGGCACTGCTCAGCGCCATCATGCTCACCGCCATCTACGGGCCGGGGCTGGTGATGAGCATCGTGGCCATCGGCATCTTCAACATCCCGGTGTTTGCGCGCATCACACGCGGCGCCGCCAACGCGGTGTGGGCACGTGACTACATCACCGCAGCACGCGCCGCCGGCAAGGGGCCGCTGGCCATCACCTGGGACCACGTGCTGCCCAACATCGCCAGCCAGCTCATCGTGCAGGCCAGCATCAGCTTTGCCACCGCCATCCTGGCCGAGGCCGCACTGTCCTACCTGGGCCTGGGCACGCAGCCACCACAGCCCAGCTGGGGCCGCATGCTCAACGAAGCCCAGACGCTGATGTTCCAGGCACCAATGCTGGCGGTGTACCCTGGCGTGGCCATCGTGCTGAGCGTGCTGGGCCTGAACCTGATGGGCGACGGCCTGCGTGACCTGATGGACCCCAAGCTGGCCCGTCAGCGTTGAGGCACCTGGGCAGCAGACCTCCATGGCCAACAAACCGCAGATCGACAAGCGCCCGGTATTGGTGGTGGGCGCCACCGGGCAGCTGGGCACACGAGTTGTGCAACAGCTTTCGGCAGCCCACAAGCCGGTGCGCGCGTTTGTGCGAACCACGTCGCGGCAAGATCACCTGCGTCTGCCGGGTGTGGAGCTGGTGCATGGCGACTTGCGCGATGCCGCGTCTATCGACGCCGCGTACCAGGGTGCCTCTTTTCCGCTACGAACGCCTGATTGACCTCAATTCGCTGGCGTTCCGCACCCTGCCCATCAACGACCCCGGGCATGCCGCCACTTTGGCATCCAGCCCACCACGGCAGAGCAGTTCTTGCGCGCCAAAGCCGCGTTGCTGGCAGAGTCTGGCGAGGCTTCGTAAACTGCGAGCCTGTTCTCCTGAGGCACCCTCTCATGCGCATCGATTTTGTTTCCGACGTGGCTTGCCCCTGGTGCGCCGTGGGCCTGAATTCCCTGGAACGGGCGCTGGAAAAGATCGGACCGGACATCCCGGTGGAGATCCACTTCCAGCCCTTCGAGTTGAACCCCACGATGGCCGCCGAGGGCGCCGACGCGGCCGACTATCTGAAGGCCAAGTACGGCATGAGCGATGCACAGCTGGCGCAGAACCGGGGTGTCATCCGGGACCGCGGCGCGGCGGTTGGCTTTGCCTTCGGCGAACGGGCCCATGTGTGGAATACCTTCGATGCGCACCGGCTCATTTACTGGGCCGGGCTGCAAAGTGCTGCGCAGCAACGGGCACTGAAACATGCGCTGCTGCAGGCCTACCACGGCGAGGGCAGAAACCCGGGGGCCAAGGACGTGCTGCTGGACCTGGCCGCGCAGGTGGGCCTGGACAGCACCGAGGCTGCCGCCGTGCTGGCCGAAGACCGCTACGCCGACGAGGTGCGTGCCGCCGAACGTGAATGGCAGCAGGCTGGCATCCAGTCGGTGCCGGCCATCGTGATCGACCGGCGCCACCTCATCTCGGGCGGGCAGCCGCCCGAGGTGTTTGAACAGGCGCTGCGACAAGTCGCAAACAGCAGCCAAGCCGCCTGACCGTGTGGTCGGTTTCGCTTTGGCGGCGGGCCGCCCTGAGCAGCTTGATGGCGCTGGTGCTTTCGGCCTGCGGTGGCGGTGGCGGTGGCAGCGCGGGTGGCAACGGCGGCGGTGACTCGCCGACCGGCCTGGTGCCCGCAGCACCCGCCTTGGGCGCCACCTTGCTGGCCGATGCCACCACCCTGCGCCCGCTGCGGGCCGGTGCCGAGTGGCAGTACCGCGGCACGCGACAGTCCGGCACTTCGGTGTTGAACACCTATGCCACCACCACGCGCCATGCCGCAGCAGCCGGCGGTGGTGTCGACGAGACCCAACAAGGCGGCATCGCCGGCCCCAAGCCCGACTCGGTGACGATCAGTGCCGAGGGCGGGCGGATCGTGGCGCGCGAAGGCGGCGCCTTCCGGGGCCTGCCGGCCGGCGAACAGCTGGTGACGGTGGAGCTGCGCTCGCCGGTGCGGGTCAACGACCAGATCACGTTGATCGACCGCAGCGGCCTGCCGGCAGGCGACCTGGACGGCGACCGCCTCGACGACACCTCGCAGGTGGCCGCCTGGAGCCGCGTCGTGCGCTGGGAAGACCGGCGCGGGCACCTCGTCGGCGTGCAGGAACTGCCGGGCGTCTTGCCGGCCAACCTGACGCCGTTGCGCCCGCACCTGCTGCCCACCGGCGCCGGTGCTGCGCTGCTGGTGCCAGAACCGCGTGGCCTGTCCAGCGCCAGCGACTTGCGGCTGCGCCGCCTGGGCGCCGATGGTCGCCTGCTGGATGCCAACGGCACGCTGCTGACGATAGGCGCTTCCGACCCCGCGAACCTGAGCGTGGCCAGCGACGGGGCCACGCTGTGGGTGCTGGCCTCGGTGTTCAGCAACCCGGGCACTGGCGAGAGGGAACTGCGCTTGCAGGCCTTCGACGCGATCCTGCGCACACCCGAGCACCTGGTGCCGCTGAGCGGCCGGGTGCTGGTGATCGGCAGCGACGCCAACCGCCTGGTGCTGGCCAGCGTGGCCACGCAGTAGGGCTGCGGGCCACACCGGCAGTGCCACGCAACATCGAGATCAAGGCCCGCATCGACAGCGTCGAGCGCCTGCTGCCCCTGGCGCGCCGCGTGAGTGGCCGCAGTCCGCTGACGATCGAACAGGACGACTCCTTTTTCTGCGTGCCGCACGGCCGCCTGAAGCTGCGCCAGTTTGCCGACGGCAGCGCCGAGCTCATCCACTACCGCCGGCCCGACAGCGGTGACGCCAAAGCCAGCGACTACGTGCGTGTGGCCGTGCCGGACGCGGCGGCACTGCACGAGGCGCTGGCGCGCGGTTGCGGCCTGCTGGGGCGCGTGCGCAAGACCCGGCTGCTGCTGGTGGTGGAAGCAGACGGGTTCAGCACGCGCATCCACCTTGACCGCGTGCAGGACCTGGGTGACTTCATGGAGCTGGAAGTGGTGCTGAAATCCGACCAGGCCGACAGCGAAGGCACCGAGGTGGCCGAGGCGCTGATGACACGCCTGGGCCTGGCCGATGCGCCCCGGCTGGCCGGCAGCTATCTGGACCTGATGGCCCGCTGAAGCCCTCTGAAGTCGGCTGAAGGCAAGCTGGGCAACGAAGGGCTACACCGCCAACTCGCGCGGAATGGCCTCGGCCAGGAAGTTGGTGTCATCGCGGTCGTAGCCGATCAGCCGGTGTTGCAGCAAGTCGGCCGGCGTGCGCGGCGTACCCATGCGCTGCATGGTCGCTGCCGTGGGCGCACGCAACGATGGCAATGTCGGCCAGCTTGCGAGCCACCAGTGATCCCTGGGCCGACCGCGTTTCATCCGCCGCGAGCTCCAGAGTCAGGCCGCCGGGCTCGAGGCGCGCTGCCGCGGCAGGCTGAGCAGCGCCTGCAGTCCGCCACCGGGCCGGTTGTGCAGCACCACGTCACCGCCGTGCAGGCGCGCGATGCTGCGCGTGATGCCCAGGCCCAGGCCGGTGCCGCCGGTGGCGCGGCTGCGCGACGCTTCGACGCGGTGGAACGGTTCGAACACGCGCTCCAGCTCCGCTTCGGGAATGCCCGGGCCGCTGTCCAGCACATGCAGCCACAGGCATTGCGGCGTGTCCTCGATGCGCACGGTGGCGCCGCCGCTGTGGTGCATGGCGTTGTCGATCAGGTTGCCCAGCGCGCGCCGCAGCAGCGACGGCACGCCGACATACGGCGCGACCGCCTGGCCCTCAACCTGCAACGGGCGGCCCATGGCCTGGTTGTCGGACTGCAGCGCGGTCAGCAGGGCATTGATGTCCACCGGCGCCCTGGCTTCGTGCCCGCCCAGGCCGCGCATGAATTCCAGCGTCTGCGTGACCATCGTCTCCATCTCCTGCAGGTCGGACTCGAAACGGGCGCGCGCTTCTTCGTCGTCGAGCAGCTCGGTGCGCAGGCGCATGCGCGTCAGCGGCGTCTTCAGGTCGTGCGACAGCGCGGTGAGCATGCGCGTGCGTTCGCTGATGAAGCGCGACAGGCGCTGCTGCATCGTGTTGAAGGCCTGCGCTGCCTGCCTTACTTCGCGCGGACCCGTTTCCGGCAGCGGCGCTTGTGCGATGTCTTCGCCCAGACCCTGTGCAGCCTGGGCCAGCACGTGCAGCGGCCGCACGACCCAGCGCACCGCCACCCACGACAGGGCCAGCATGGCCAGCAGCAGCACCGCCAGCGACAGCACCAGCCGGCGCGGCAGGGTGTCGGGCGGCGCGGGCAGTTCGGTATCGAAACGGACCCAGCGGCCGTCGCGCAGCTGCACCTCGGTGCGCAGCACGGCCACCCCTGCGCCGGGGCTGTTGGATCGTGCTGCACTTTGACCCGCACCCTGACCCGCACCCTGACCCATACCCTGACCCGCACCCTGACCCATGCCCTGACCCTGCCCCATGTGGCGTGGCCGTTCGCCCGCCATCATCTCGGCGTGGCGGTGCGGGCCCTCGGCCATCGGCAGGGTGGGCCCGAAACCCGACCGCGTCTCGACGCGCACGTCACGCTGCAGGCGCTCATCGGCCAGGGCCGCATGCAGCCGGGCCGCAAACAGGGGGCCCCGTCCTGCGGCTGCAGCGTCGATGGCGATGGCCGGTTGGTCTTGCAGCGACAGCACCAGCGGCGGTACGCGCAGCACCGCCACCACGCGTTCGCGTTCGGCCGGCGCCAGGCTGTCCAGCAGCTTCACCACGTCGGCGATGCGCTGCGCCGGCTGCGCACCAAGGCCCCGCGCCAGCAGCTGGTCGCGCTCGGCCACGTTGATGGCTGCGCTGAGCAGCTGCGCCAGCATCAGCCCGAGCGCCAGCACGACCATCAGCCGACCGAACAGCGACTGCGGCAACCAACGTGACGAGCGCAACCAACGCGGCCCCGGCGGCCAGCCCGAGCCAAACAAGCTGTGCGGGCGCGGCGCTTCAGACGACATCAGCCGACCTTGTCCACGGTGGTGGAAAGCACGTAGCCTTCACCACGCACGGTCTTGATCAGCGCCGGGCTGCGCGGGTCGTCGCCCAGGCGTTGGCGCAGGCGGCTGACCTGCACGTCGATGCTGCGGTCCAGCGGGTCGGCGTCACGCCCCTGGCTCAGGTCGAGCAGTTGCTCGCGGCTGAGCACCCGGTTGGCGTGCAGCGCAAACACGTGCAGCAGCTTGTACTCCGCGCCGCCGATGGCGGTGACCACGCCCTCGGGCGAGACGAGATGGCGTTGCGCGGTGTCGAGCACCCAGCCGCCGAAGCGCAGCTGCTGCGCGTCGGTGGCGGGCTGCAAATTGGGTGGCAGGCTGCGCGTGCGCCGCAGGATGACCTTGATGCGGGCCAGCAGTTCACGCGGGTTGAAGGGCTTGGGCAGGTAGTCGTCTGCGCCCATCTCCAGGCCGATGATGCGGTCGGTTTCGTCGCCACGCGCGGTGAGCATCAGCACCGGCAGGTCCGACTTCGCGCGCAGCGTGCGGCACAGTGTCAGGCCGTCGTCGCCCGGCAGCATCAGGTCGAGCACCAGCAGGTCGAACGCGCCGGCATCGAGCGCGCGCCACATGGCGCGGCCGTCGCCCACGGCAGTGGCGCGCAAGCCGTTCTTTTCGAGGTAACGCGTGAGCAAGCTGCGGATCTCGGCGTCGTCGTCGACGATCAGGATGTGGTCGCTGCGTTCCATCGTCGTGGCCATGGCTGCAATTGCATCGCCTTTCAGCCCCCAGCGGGCCGACTCGAACGTATCACAGCGTGTCAAGCCCGCCGGTCGACATCTGGTGCGACAAAACGCCTGCGGCTTGACACAGTGGCCTTACGCGGTTGCGCTGCAATGACGCTGTTGCGAAGGGATCTTCGACAACGCGGTGGTACCTGGCTGCAAGCCGGTGCCGGCGCCACTCCACATCCTTTGAAAGACTCACATGAAGAACTCGACCAAGATCATGGCTGCTGCCCTCATCGCCTTTGGTGTTGCTGGTGCGGCCTACGCCCATCAGAACGGTGCGATGGCTGGCATGGGCATGCAGGGAATGGGCATGCATGGCATGGGCATGGGCAATCAGGGCGCTGGCCCTACCGGCCAGCGCGGCATGCACGACCCCTCAGCGGGCGCCGGCCGCCTGGCCGCCCTGAAGACCGAACTCAAGATAACCGCTGAGCAGGAGCCAGCCTGGCAGAAGTTCGAAGCCACGGTGAACCAGCAGACTCAGGCCCGGCAGGCGATGCGCGACGGCATGCACGCGAGCATGCAGGACCCCAAGGCCGCGGCGTCGATGGACCACGCGGCGCAGCGTGAAGCCATGGGCAAGGTGCATGCAGCCCAGCGCAGCGAACGCGACGCTGCGCGCCAGGCGTTGTTTGCAACACTCAGCCCTGAGCAGAAGGCAATGGCTGATCAGCGCCTGGGTGGTGAACGCCGCATGGGCATGGGCAATGCGCCTGGAATGGGGCATGCCACGGGCCAGGGCAAGGGCGCGCACCAGCACACGAACTGAGAACAGGCGCGGTCGAAAGACCGCGTCCACGGGCTGCAGCATCGACGGCCACGGCGCCCCAGTTGGAGGACGGGGAATAGGAACGCGCGTCCCGAGGTGCTGGGGCGACGGCTACGCGCCGGCAGCGGTCGAAGCTCACTCAGGATCGCGCAGATGCGCGCGCGCCTGTTCGGCGCTTTCAAAAATGTGCGGCGCCACGCCGCGCAGGCGCAAGGCCTCGCCCAGCTTGACGCGCAGAAAGGCGCTGGTGGTGTAGCGCGTCTCGCGCGCGCAGTGGCGCAGTGGGTCTGCGCCAGATCGCGCACCATGTCGGAGCGCTGCGGTTGCGCCCGGCGTCGCGCGGCCATGCCGACGCGGTGTCACCTCGGTGTCACCCTCACAGGGTTTGAGCCGGCGGGCTTCGCGCCTAGAGTGAGCTTGGTTGCCGCTCGTGTCCGGGTGGCGTCGGTTCACCAAGGGGACTCTCATGCCCGACTTCAACCCGTTCCTGCGCGTGGCGCTGGCCACGGCAGCAGCGATGGCGGCCGTGGCTTGTGCTGGCCCGGCCGCGGCCTACAACGTCTTTCCGCTGGGCCCAGGCGAGGCGCTCAAGTGGGGCAGCAACAGCGTCGGCACGACCGGCGGCGTGGTCACCTGGAGCCTCATGCCCGACGGCACCGCGTTGAACCCTTCCACTGCCGGGCTGGGAATGTCGGGCAACTCCGACCTGAGCAGCGTGTTTGCGCAGGTCGGCGGCAGCGCACTGGCGCTGGCTTCCATTCAGCAGGCTTTCAACGCATGGTCGGCGGTAGCTGACATTCAATTCGTGCAGGTCGCGGAAAGCGGCTCCTTGCCGTTCGGCGCACCCTACGGCGGCGCGCCGGTGGTGGGCAGCATTCGCATCGGCGCCTTTGCCATCGCGGGCTTTACCGGCGCCGTGGGCTATGCGCCGCCGCCCAACGGCGGCAGCACGCTGGAAGGCGACATCATCTTCAACACCAGCAACCGCTTCGGCATCCCGGCTGGCAACGAGGGCGACTTGTACGAGTTGTTCCCGGCATCGAATGACTTTTTCTACCTGAACGACTTTCCCGGCCTGTTCAGCCACGAACTGGGCCATGCCCTGGGTCTGGCGCACTCCAACGTGCCCACGGGCTTGATGTGCGGCTATGTCGACGCCGCCTTCGACGGCAGCCCGTGTGCCTGGGCCGACCCCGATGGAGACTTCATGGCGCCCATCACCCGCTTGCCCAAGGCCGACGACGTGGCAGGCATCCAGTACCTGTACGGGGCGACCGTCGTGCCCGAGCCGGCGATGTGGATGCTGCTGTTGGGCGGGCTGGCGGCCTTGGGCTTGCGCCGAGCACGCGCCATGGCGTGAGGGCTGACTCGATAGCTGCTGCGGATTGAAGCGGCCCGGGCTGGCCACGGCCGCACAAGCCCTGTATCTTGCGGCTGGCCATGTCCAGCCAGCACCAATCGGCCTTAGCGGCCCCGGCACCACCCCTGCCTGATGCCGAGCAAGAGCTGGCGCGTGTGTTGGCTTCACCCACCTTTGCCGGGGCCACGGCGCACCAGCGGCTGCTGCGCTATCTGGTCGAACACCAGTGGGCGGGGCGCGTGGAGATGCTCAAGGAAACCATGCTGGCCATCGAGGTCTTCCAGCGACCGGCCGGTCGTTTCGACCCGCGCAAAGACAGCATCGTGCGTGTCGAGGCGCGGCGTTTGCGCGAGCGGCTGCATCGGCATTACGCGCAGGACGGCAGCAGTGCGCTGCAGATCGATCTGCCCAAGGGCAGCTACCGACCACAATTTCTGGCCGTAACGTCAAACGCCCCGCGCAGCACGGCGCAGGAACTGGTGGAGCGTGGCCTGTACTTCGTGCGTCAGGGCCACGAAGACGGCCATCGCAAGGCACTGGAGCGCTTCGAGAGCGCGGCGCAAGTCGACCCGGACCTGCCGGCAGCACACAGCGGCGTGGCGCGTGCCTGGCTGCAACTGGTCGCCACCCATATCGAGCCGCCCCGACCCGGCGTGGACCACGCGCTGGCCGCCGTGAAGCGTGCACTGGCACTGCAGCCGGCTCACGCCGATTCGCTGGTGCTGGCCGCGCAGCTGCTGCATCGCTTCGAATACGACTGGCTAGCGGCGCAGGGCCTGTTCACCCGCGCCCTGCGCGCCGCGCCCGCGTCTGCCTATGTGCGGCACGCCCACGCACTGGCCCTGATGCTGCGCGGGGAATTCGATCTGGCCGAATCCGAACTGGCCGTGGCGCGCCAGCACGATGCATTGCACCTGGGCCTGCGCGCCCACCAGGCCTTGCTGTTGCTGTACCAGAGGCGCTGGCACGACGCCGAAGACACGCTGCAGGCCCTGCTGGACTTGAGCCCCGACAACGTGCTGGGCTTGAGCCTGCTGGCCTACACCCACCTGTGCCGCGGCGAGGCCGCTGCTGCGCTGGCGCTGTATCGCCAGGTGAGCACGCGGCACGCCGGTCTGAGCATCGGCCCGGTGGGCGAGGTGCAGGCGCTGGCCGCGCTCGGGCGGCCCGTTGAAGCACGCTGCGCGCTGTCGGCACTGCAGACCGCCTGGGTGGGCCGCTATCTGCCGCCCTACCAGTTGGCCATGGCCGAATTGAGTTTGGGTAACGCCGATGAAGCCTTGGCGTTGCTGGAGCGTGCAGTGCGCGAATGCGACCCCAACGCGCTGTGCCTGCCGGTGGACCCCGCGTTTGACGGCCTGCGCGGCCAACCGCGCTTCGATGCGCTGGTGCAGCGGGTGCGCGGTGCGGGCGACAAGCGGGTCGTGCCGGAGCCTGCCGGCTGAGTGTCAGTACGGCGTGCTTGGCGACGCGGCCGGACCTCAGCACGGTCTGCACACCCGGCAACAGAGGCACGTTGTAGGCGGCGACAAAACCGATGCCGGCAGCGGCCGCCACCAGTCGGCCGTAGGCCAGCTGGTTGTCGGTGCGCAGCACGAAGTTCTCGCGCGGCAAAGCGTAGCCCAGCTCACCCGTTTGACCACTGCGCAACTGGCCGAACGCCTGCACCTTTGGCAGGGTGACGGCGGTGATGTGGCCCTGTGGATCGGCGGCCCCGACGGGTTCGGCGTCAGCGTCAAGCAAAGTGCCGACGAAGCCCTGCCGCTGAGTGACCTGACGCCGGCCCCGGCCTTCGCCCGCGTCCTGCGCGTCAACGCCAGCGCGCGGGCGCCGTCGGCCAGAGCGCCTGCACCGTCACCCAGCCCAGTGCGGGCCAGCGCACGCAGCGTCAGCGCGGTGGCGGTGGGTCCAATGGCCTGCGGGCCTTGAGAAGCCGTGCGCACCTGGGTGCATGCTCATCAGAAAACAGATAAACTATCTGATGTCTGACGAGATCGGGTCCAGTCACATGCACACTGTCAGTTTGCGCGATCGCCGCCAGATCACCCTGCCACAAGAGATCGTGACCGCTGCTGGCCTGGAAACCAACGACACCCTGGCGATCAGCGTCGTCAATGGTGTGATCCAACTGGTGCCCGTCAACAAGGCCCGAGCCAACGGCAAGACGATGGCCCGGTTTCTGGGCGCGGCCGGCGCGTTGTATGGCAGCACTGCGACAGAGGTCGACACCTACGTGCGCGAACAGCGGAATAACTGGTAGGCGCTGTGCTGGATGTAGCCAGCTTGCTGGTGCGCCTTCGCGGCCGCAAGGTGTACTTCGACACGAACATCTTCATCTACGTGTTGAACAACACGCCTGACGTTGCACAACCCTGCTTAGCGTTGCTGCAAGCCTGTGAAGACCGCCAGTTGATCGGCCTGACGGGCGACGTCACTCTGGCTGAACTGCTGGTCAAGCCGTTGCAGGCCAACGATGCGGCAGCCGTGGCCGCCGTGCGTGAGTTGTTGATTGAAGATGGCGCCATCGGTCTACTGGGCCACGACCGGGCGGCATTTGAGAAAGCTGCTGCTCTGCGAGCGCAGTACGGCCTGAAGATGGTCGACGCCTTGCACCTGGCCACGGCGCAGCTCGCAGGGGCTGCCTGCCTGATCTCAAACGATCTCCGGCTGCCGTCGTTGTCGGGTCTGGAGTGCCTGAGCCTGGCCTGAAGCACGGTTGACGTCCAACGCAGGGCCGCATCGACCATCCGCGCCCATGCCGTCCAAACCGAAGTTCGCTTTCATCTACCTGGCCTGCCAAGGCCCACGCCGCGCGCAGCTTTTGACACCACTCGGCGTCGTTCACCAGCCGCTGTTGGCCGATGCTGGCAAAGACGATGAATCGCTGCAAACTGGATGGCCGGACGAACGACGTGCTGCCTGCGTTCAGAGTCGGCCGCATGGCCGGCCAAGACATCCTTATCGACTGGGCGCCGCAAGAAACGTGAGTGGCGCTCATCGAACACGGTGCGCTGCAGGAACTGCACATCGAGGATAGGGACCTCAGACGTCACCTTCTCGCCCATGGCCGGACTTCGGAGGGCGGCAGAGGCTTGCAGGGCTGCGTTCGCAGTCGGCAGCAAGGCCGCACAAGCGCTGCAGACGTCGCCGCGCAGGCCTGTCGGCGAGGTCACCGACGGGTGAACCCGCAGAACCAGGGAGCGTTTGCCCGCTTCAGAGAACCCCGGCCGCTGCCGGCGCGATCGTCCCGAGATTCGTCCCGAGATGCTGGGGCTATTGGACGGGGAGGACATGGACCGGCGGCTCAGAGGCTGAGAGTTTTTCGGCCGTGCCCGAGGGGCGCGTCCAGGCGCTCCCGATCTAGGCGCAAAGCGCAGCCATAGCTCGGGCAATGGCGAGCATTTGCAACGACGAGCGGGGGTGTCCGGGCGCGACAGTCGGGCATGGGCGAAAGGCTCTCAGCCCTTCAGACCATCGAGCCGCGCAGTCGGCTTGCGCGACCTGGCGCTCACGCGCCGCAGTCCGTGGCGGCGCCCGGACTTGCAGGCTGCGCTCGCGCTTGCAAGCGCGAGCCCCTCTTGATGCGTATGACCGTTCGCAGGCAAGGTCGGACGTCCACTGCCGACATGCAAACCCAGGTGCGCAAGGGTCCGCTCGGTTACCGCCGATTCGACAATGGCCGCCATGATCCGGCAGCGCGGCCGTACAGAGACTTGTACCATCGCCGAATGGACGCTATCAGCTACAGCACAGCCCGCGCAAACCTTGCCAAGACCATGGACAAGGTATGCGACAACCACGCCGCAATCATCATCACGCGCCAACGCGATGCCTCCGTCGTGATGATCTCGCTGGACGATTACCAGGCTTTGGAAGAAACCGCTTATCTGTTGCGCAGCCCAACAAATGCACGACGCTTGCTTGGCGCGATCGAACGCTTGGCTACAGGACAGGGCCAGGAAAAATCGTTGGAAGAGTGACTCTTGCGGGTAGCAGGTTTCTATGAGGCTACTCTTTGACGAAGCCGCCTGGGACCACTACCAACATTGGCTGAAGACCGACCGGCGCATGCTGGATCGCATCAACAAGCTGATCCGCGAAGTGCAGCGCGAACCGCTCAGCGGCGTCGGCAAGCCCGAACCTCTGAAGCACGCGCTGGCGGGCTACTGGTCACGCCGCATCAACGACGAACATCGCATGGTGTACCGCGTGCCGGACGTGACCTTGCCCCTGGAATCCGTACCCCATAACCGAGTCACGAATTGACTTGCCTTGGTTGATTGGCAAGCCAGTCT
>ENA-ORBV01007043-ORBV01007043.1-microbial-mat-metagenome-genome-assembly--contig:-NODE-7043-length-19494-cov-5.740073_pt1 | contig 19494 bp, 12 predicted proteins | sample MGYA00237777_ERZ505514 | MGnify/ENA primary metagenome ERZ505514 (study PRJEB26160, sample SAMN06269048) | microbial mat metagenome | isolation source: Oligotrophic lake microbial mat | place... | reverse complement strand
GAGCAGGGCAGTGAAGCAGGCTCTGCTGGACTTGATGATGCAGATGTTGACGATGTGGGAGGTGTCCCTGCTGATGCAGATATTAGTGACTCAGAGCAGGGCAGCGAAGCAGGCTCTGCTGGACTTGATGATGCAGATGTTGACGATGGGGGAGGTGTTCCTGCTGATGCAGAAGTTAGTGACTCAGAGCAGGGCAGTGAAGCAGGCTCTGCTGGACTTGATGATGCAGATGTTGACGATGTGGGAGGTGTCCCTGCTGATGCGGACTTTAGTGACTCAGACCAGGGCAGTGAAGTAGGCTCTGCTGGACTTGATGATGCAGATGTCGATGACGGACAAGCTTTGCCTTCAGGGGATGAAGTTAGTGACTCAGAGCAGGGCAGTGAAGCAGGCTCTGCTGGACTTGATGATGATGCAGACGTTGTGAGCAACTCTGGTGATGAGGAGCCAGCACCGGTATCTACGGAAGATGATGAACTGTCGAAAGGATCCTCTGGCGGGGCTGTCAGCGAATCTGACCAAGAGGAGTTAGGAACTGCACCACCCCAAGATGATGAAATTTCAAAAGGTTCCTCTGGCGGAGCTCTCAGTGACTCGGACAAGGAGACTGCCAAGGAGGCCACTATTGAAACAGAAGCACCCGCAAAAGATCCCTCCAGCGATGAAGAGGAAAAATCATCTGCACCAGAGAAAGATGGCTCTTCTGAAGGTGGCATCAGCGACTCTAGTGAAGAAGCCGACGCTGATGTGAAGGAACAATCAAAAGCCGAGGACAAGGGTATCAGCGATAAATCCTCAAAGCAGGAAAAGCCAAAAAAGGCAACTGGCAGTGATGACTCGGAGGGTATTTTGAGTGAAGATTCTGAGGAGGCAAAGAAAAACGAGAAAAAAGCGAAAGACGACAAGGCCAAAAAGAAAGTGGAGGAGGATGCCAGTGAGAGCGAAAGTGATTCAGAAGAGGAAAAGTCTAGCAAAAAGAAGAAAAAGGAAGAAGGCGGCAAGGAAAAGAAGAAAGTGGATAACGATGCCAGTGAGAGCGAAAGTAATTCAGAAGAGGAAAAGTCTAGCAAAAAGGAGAAAAAAGAAAAGGGTAGCAAGGAAAAGAAGAAAAAGAAGAAAGCTAGCAGCGGAAGTGAAAGTGGGTCAAGTGAGGAAGAGTCAAGTGGGGAAGAAGAGAGCTCCAGCGAAGAGGAGGATAGTTCCGAGGATGAGGATGCCACCGAAAGTAGCAAGAAAAGGAAATCAAAGGCGCCTCCTCCCCCTCCCCCTCCAAGAAGTTCGGTGATCAACAGAAAAAACTCGAAGGACAAGGCCGAGCCACAAGACGACGATTCTTCGTCGTCTTCCAGTAGCGATGATTCTTTTGTAGCAGAGAAAAAAACAACCGCCAACCTTCGTGAAGGAACTGTAACTGATTTCTACGCCATCCAGGATTTGATTGAAAAGGGGCAATTTGCAAGTGTCTACTCATGCGTACACAAGCAGACGCGCGACTTCCGTGCGGCAAAAGAGATGAAAAAGTGTGATGAGCATGCAGCCTACAATAAAGTTGTTCTCAATGAGTTCCATATCCTGAAAGAACTTGCCCATAGAAATCTGAATAACGTTTACGGTGAGTCGGAAATCTCTCCAAAAAGACCGCGCCAGAAAAATACTCAGCGATGACTAACAAAATCACTCGTCTTTCTTCTTACGTGCCCCCTAAATCATTATGCCAGAGGTAAGACGAACTAACCATATGCTGGGTATCAACATGATTGCAAATTTGCATCTGGGCTCGCGACTAACGTTTTTGGCTTTTGCGTCGTCGCTCCCTTTAGTTGTTTGAGAACGAACAATACTATTTTCTCGTCACTGACAACTATAAGGCAGGAGATCTCAAGGAAGATATGATGAAATCCGGCCTCTACTCAGAACAGAGGGCTGCTGTCCTTGTAAAGCAACTGCTCGATTGTATAAGCTACATCCATAGCAAGGGCATTGTCCACCGCGACTTGGTAAGAATAGGCGTTGAACATGTTGCGCATTTTGACGTCTGAAATATTTGTGCGTCTTACAATATGAAAATAATACCACCAACGCTTTCTTTACCCGAAGCGACCGTCAAGCATCTTGGTTGACGAGAAAAACCGGAAAAGGATTAAAATCATCAACTTCGGCGTAGCTGCGCGAATTGCGGAGGGAGAAAGGCTTGCCGACACTGTTGGGACGGTATTTTACATGGTAAGACTGTTTGCGTTTATGGATTGCGCGGTGTACTGCTCCTCAAGATTTCTTACCACAACGCTTGTTTGCAACACAGGCCCCTGAAGTGCTGGGGATGTCATATGGAAAGCAATGCGATGGTGAGAATTCAGTTTTTTTTTAATCCCTCCCTTTTGGGGGGTTTGTTTGAAGAGTTCAGTACACGGAGGCTCACAATTTCGAATTGCTCTTTTAAGTCTGGTCTATCGGGGTTCTTCTCTTCCTCATTCTGTCGGGTCAGCAGCCTTTCAAGGGCGATACGAACGAAGCGACTTTTATGAGCATTGTAAACGGAGACTTCTCGTTCTCTGACCCTGCTTGGAAGAAGATCTCAAATGACGCCAAAGATGTCATACAGAAGCTGCTGACGTGGGACGAAACCGTGCGCCCAACACCGGAAGAAGCTATGAAGCATCATTGGATCACAAGCAAAGGGAAAAGCAGGAAAATCAAGGACCTTGAGCCCCCCAACAAGGAGAAAAAGGTTTTGAAAAAGCAAGAACCCGAGGACCCCATTAAAGTTTTGAAGGTGACTGCTTGCCGTTTTGTCTCCTCCAAAATGACCTCTAACGCAGAAAGGGCCGCGCTTGAGGAAGTGTTCAGCGAATCGTCTAAAAATGGAGGGAAAGTATCAATAAGCGACGCTAAGAAAGGGTACGAAAAATTCCTTGATACTGACCTCACTGACAATCACGTGGCGCATACATATGAAAGAGTCGACCCGATCGGTGACGGGCGATTGGATTATGCCGCATTCGTCTATGGCGCTCTGGACTTGAAAAATCTGTTGACCGAGGAGAACCTAGCAGCTGCTTTTCCTATGTTTGACAAAGACAGCAGCGGCTTTATCACTCGTGCCGAGCTAAAGGAACTCTTGCAGCTTGATTATGCTCTGGATGAAATGGGCTCGAACCTCGTTTTGGACAAGGTCGACAAAAAAGAGATTTATTACTCAGATTTCGCTTCCTTAATTGGGCTACCTCCTTTTGTTGTGGAACGAGCCAACACAAAACAGGCTGCACTTGAGGCTGATACTTCAGAGGAGGAATCTGAAGAGGAAGAGTCGGATTCTGGGGACGCCGGTGGCGTTCACGATGACGATAAGTCGGTGGACTACAGCATCAAACTCAATGCAAATGACTTCATTTCTCACCGACTCGGAAAGCTGACTGAGCACTACGAAATTGTGGATTACATCGCAAAAGGTTTGTGGTCTTCCATCTTGTCCTAGATGCGCTTTTCTGCCATTATTTTATGCTCTACTTAACGCTTAAATCCTCCTGCTTTTACAGGAAGCTACGGCGTCGTTTGTTCGGCCCTCCACTTAAATACAGGGACAATAAGAGCCGTCAAGGAGCTAAAGAAGTCAAAGAAAAACCAGGAAAAGAACGAGCTTTTGCTAAAAGAGTTCTACATTTTGAGGAAACTCGATCACCCGAATATTATTCAAATGCACGGTGAGGAATTAAAACACTCGCAACCATTATGTCATGAACTATTGCCATAATTACCTGTCCTCACGAAGCTATGCCCGCCTTTTTTCTACCGTGTCTTGTGTCTATTTACCCGACCAAAAGAGGTATGCCGGTGTCAAGTCGTGCGAACAATACCGGAAGCAGAATAACCCCCCTGACACTATTTGCGTTGTTTTACTCTGTGTATTAGCTTTTTGAGGACAAGAAGCATTACTACATCGTCACAGGTGTAAGCAAGGGCGGTGATTTACACCGCGAGTTGAAAAATCGGGGCAAGTTTGAGGAAGGGGAAGCTGCTGTGCTGATAAAACAGGTATTAATTTGCGTGAATTATTGTCACAAAAACAATATTGTTCATCGTGACTTGAAGCCTGGAAGTAAGTTCATGCACGCTCATCCGAGATACGATGAAAGGACGCTAATCGTTGCTTACAGATGAAACCAACGCACCTCCGTTTCCTTTCCCTCGCCTTATCCCTCTCTGTGTAGATATTTTGCTCGAAGAACACAAGAATCTGAACCACATTAAAATCATTGACTTCGGCGAGGCGATTGAGTCAGAACCTTCCGCTAAGTTAACCGAAATTTCTGGAACCATGGCTTATGTAAGTAGCAAAGACCTTGTGCACGGGACCGAAGGGTGGCTGCTAGGAGTTTTTCGTGTTCCACCTCAACACTTTCCCTCATTTTTTTCTGCAGATGGCTCCTGAAGTCCTTGCGATGTCGTACGGGCACAAGTGTGATATGTAAGCTACTTTCTGTTGCGACTTCTTTTCCGTTCATGCTCTGTTGACGGCAGTACTGATTATCTTACAATTGAATGTTTCTAAAATAATAACAGATGGTCCATTGGAGTGATCGCATACTTGGTGCTATCAGGAAAACAGCCTTTGAAAGGGGTTGATGATCAGGACACCTTCAATAACATAGTGAATGGACAAATTTCTTACGCGGATCCTATCTGGGACGAAGTATCGGCTGATGCTAAAAACTTCGTCCAAAAATTGCTTTCTTCGGACCCAGACAAGCGTCCTACTGCTGCCGAGGCATTGGACCACCCATGGCTTATCAATCTTAACAAAGTGGCGTCGGCGGAGCTTCGCGACCAATCAATGCAAGCTCTGAATAATTTAGCCGAATTTGATGCTCAGTCTAAGCTGCGTGTTGCCACCTGCACATTCATCGCAAGTCAGCTCATGGACAAGGAGGAGAGGGAGAAGATCGACAACGTCTTTCGTGCCATCGATATCAACAACGACGGTACTTTGAACAAGGAAGAAGTAAAGCTTGGCTACGGAAAGTTTTTTGGTCGGGATCTCAGTGACGAAGAAGTCGATGCCATCTTCAAGCACGTTGATGCAGATGGTACTGGTGAGCTGTGTTATTCAGAGTTTCTTTTTGGCGCACTTGATAAGAAGGATTTGTTGAAGCCTGAGAACGTAAAGAAAGCCTTCAGCTGTTTTGATCAAGACGGAAGTGGGGATATAACCCGGGACGAACTCAAACAAATGCTCAGGGGCTCATTGTCAAACGATGATTCAGTGGATGAAAAAGCGTTGGACAAGATGATTGCCCAAGTTGATAAGGTACAGAAAGTTGTTGGATGTTTCACAAGACATTGTTCATTTATGCACTTACTTACATTCTCACCTCGTTGTCAATATCCTGGAATTCGTACTGTAGGACGGAGATGGACAGATCTCGTACGAGGAATTTGTAGACATGGCGTTGGGTTCTCCTGATGGAGTGGCATCTTCGGCGAAGGCAAAGCAATTGGCCGCTGTTGCTGAGAAACCACAGAATTCTGTGAGCGAGGAGCCGAAACCAGCGGAACCTTCAGATCAAGAGCCGGCGCCAGTGGAGACTTTAGACAAAGAAAAGGCAGAGCCAGCGGAAGCTTTAGATAAGGAGCCAGCGGAGCCAGCGGAAGCTTTAGATAATGGGCTAGCGGAAGCTTCGGTGCAATCCGAGGACTCCCGGCACTTACAAAAGGCAATAGAGCGAGCGTCGCAACGCCAACAAGATGCTCCAAGCAGGAAAGATCCACCTGTTGGTCGAGTTGGACGCAAAGATCCACCGTCGGGTACGTCGCCCCCAGCGACCAAAAAAGTTTTGCCGGACCCATCAGTTTCTGAAATCGCAGCTCCTGAATTGGTTGCAACTGCAGTCGCACCTGCTAAAAAGGATGCCCCCGAACTCGTCCCCTTGGAGCATGTAGTCTTGAGTCAAGTAAGTCTTCCCTCAGCCCCCACCAAGGAGCTCCCAATCGAGGCACCAAAGCATGTACCAGTTATCGATGTCACTCAGCGAAAATCAAGCAAGGCAACCAAGATCGAACAAGCCTGCGATGGTTTTGATAGAGTACAAGAGAAAATAGCGCGATTGCGGATGCTACTCAGCTCGCAGGACATCCCTGGCGGTCACCCAAAGCCAAGTCGTGACTCATCACGGGACGGCAAGCGAGCACCGAATGTCGAATCGCTTGATAGCGCATTTGCAAAAATGAACCAAATCCAGAGCAAGATGCGAGCTCTACAAACTCTTGTCAAGTCCAATCGACGTGTTTTGGAAGCCTCAAACGCAAAGAGACGCGCCAAAGCGGTCGGCCCCTAAATATATATTAGCTATTTTTTACAACATAATAAGGTCTATAATCATAAATGCGTAAATGTTCCACGACATGATCAAGTTGGTCCTGGTCTTGCTTCGAATATTAGCCGTTAGCAGCATAATAGTAGCTCGCATTTGCGTTTCCATCGTTTGTGTCATGATTGAAGCAGCGTTTGATTTGCATGCATCAATTCTACCATGTAATCTTTTTTGGGTTTACTGCCCAACGGAGTTCGTTGGATGCGAGTCCAGTTTTGAAAATCAATACCCATATTCAGCTCCTTGTTGAGTAATCGAAGCATGAAAAACCAATACTGATACGGGTTTTCTGCTTCGACGTTTGTTGTCACTGGCGCAGGCAGCTTTCTCTTCCATGGTTTCTTGGATCCCAGAAAATGCACAAAATCGCGATAGGGTGCCATTCCTTGGGCATCGTAGGTTGGCAGCTCACCAAAGGTATCCTCATAGCGCTTCGGCAAACAAGTATATTCATCAAACGGATTGACTAGCGTTTCTTCCAACTTTATTACCCTTTCCCGATTTTTTTTGTTAGGGCCATAATTGTCGACTTCTTCGCCTGACACAATAGACACGCTTTTTTTAACATACTTGACCCAGTGGTACAAGAGTCCCTGGTCTGCACAGTCAAGTCATTGAACAAAAAACACGTAGTTACAAATGGACGGTTGTGAGGAACAAAATTTCAGATTCAATGCATCACTCATCTCTGAAGGTACCTACCAGCGTGAGAACCGACAAACTTCCATATTCTTCAAGGTCGCCAGATGGAAAGAAACATAACAATGAATTAGTGGAGACTGGTGGATCAATCCTGCGCCATGACTGTAAGGGTAAACATAGTTCATCACAAACGTTGTCGTCTGGAAAAAAGAAAACTGCAAGGACACAACTCCCTTCCTCACCTTCGTTTGTGTGTCTTATTGATGGTCCACCACATATCGGGTTGTCGAATGGTATGACCCCATCCATTCTTTTCATCAAAATGTGGATACGGTAACTCTTTGGCTTTTTCCTGCTGAACGGCTACAATCTCCTGCAACTTGGCGAGTTCTCCAGGCTTTGGGGCTAACATAAAAAATCCTGTGGTACAAGAGAGGAGGGGGGAACGGATGGTGGTGTGAGACTGTTTCGACACTTATCACGAGAAGACGCCACCACGGAAGTAAATGAGTCTTGATTTTACGTACCGGCATTGGCTGTGTCGAGAAAGTAATGTACAAGACAAGAGTGATGGGCGAAAAGAATGTCACACAAAAAAAGTTAGCAACAGGACTAGGTCGTCGGGGCACTTTCCTTCCTGTTGGCCAAACCTACCTGGTGATCCCGAAAGAGCAATAATGAGATTCTTTTTGAGAATGGGATTTTTCCCATCGCTCAAGCGAAAGACATAATCCAAATTGCAAAATGGCATGACATCGGTATCCAAAAACAAGACGCGTCGATACTCGACCAAATCCAAAACGACCATTTTTTGCATAATGATTTGATGAAAGTTTTCCATGAGAGGTTTGGGCAAATACTTGATTTTGACGTGGAGCTGCTGCAGGAGCCGCGTATTTTCCGGTGGCAATTCGGTCAATGTCGAATTGGAGGACATTTGGACATAGACCACAATATCGGCCGAGGATCCTTCCTTGTCGAGGATATATGCGGCAATCAAAATATTATAAAACATGCCGAGATACCGTCCATCTTGTTCATTGACACCTCCCATGACAAAAACGTAGGCATAACTTGATGGTGTTGCATTGCCGACAATTGCACGACTACTGTTATGACTAGTAGAGGAAGTCGTAGTTGCGTTCATCATCATAGCGGCCGCCTTCTTTTGGCGATGTCTTTGTCGTCGCCTTACATCTCTAGTGGCGTGCCGTCCAATGGGAATATACGAAAAATTGGTAATGTTTTCGGGATGCCGAACCCATCCATCCAGGGCTACTTCGTCGTAGTGTTTTTGGAGCTCGCGTTTGCGACGCGCAGTCACTTGTCGTTTGCGTCGCATCATTTTTTCGGCTTGGCTCATGGATTGTCGTTGAACCTCTGTTTTGGATGTTGTCGTGTGATTGGTTTCGTTACTGTAGGTAGGACGCCTCTCGATGCTTGTCTTGGTCAGTGTTGCCACCGCTGAAGTATTGTTGGTGCTAGTAGTAGTAGTAGTAGTAGTAGTAGCAGTAGCAGTAGCAGTAGTGGATGATTCCTCTGGATTGATTTGTAGGCGTTGTTTTCGTTTGGATAATGGTATTTCCGCATAACCAGCGCGACGAATGCCTCTTGTATCTTGTGCTTCTGCTTCTTTGGACTCATTCTTATCCTCCATTAAAGGAGACGCAGTAGGGCTCACATCCTTATCAATGTCCTTGTCCTTGTCCTGCTGTGGCAGTTGTTGCACATATACAGGCCTTCCTCTCGTCGATTCCATATGCAACATGGCGATGGGCGACAACAAATCATATTCGTCTGCCAAAGATGCTACTCTACTGGTACTCAAATCCAAGGACCGATGAAGCCATAGTATAATCAAGGAAGGTATAATCAGCAGAATCAACACATCTCGTCGTCCTCGACCCATGGTTTTTGTTGTTGTACTACTAGTAGTAGAACTTTTGGATGCTGTGAACAGTAGTGTTTGCAATGTTGCTTACCGATAGTAGCCATCGGCACAAGGTGAGGATTCTGGTTGATAAAAAGCCCCAAACTACCGTACTAGCTAGCTAGTAGAATGAAGCGTTGGGCCAGTCAGCACGAGTAGTGTGCACTGACTATCTAAGCAATAACTCAATAACCAAGTTGGGCAAACAAAAGGTGCGCCTTGATTTGTTCGAGTTTGTGGAACGAACAAAAAAGTCGGAACAAAATGCTCAAAAATAGATAGGAACGCACACTTTCGCCTTTGCTCTGAAGACGCACGTTTGACCAAACCAAACCTCCACCCTCCATCATCATCATTCATTGATTAATTTCGTTTTGACTCCTCCTCACTGATCTACTCATCATTCACAACTCAACCAACTCTCTGTCTCGTACTACACTGTAGTATAGTTAAGTACTAGCTAGCTAATAGTAGACTCACTTAAGTTGTGTCGTCGAGCCACATCCAGATCGTTCAATCTTATTGAGGAAGACGACTGCAAAAATAAATTGATAGAAAGGTTGCCTTTCGAGAGTTCCCTGGACTCCAAAACTCGAGTGACAGTCTTTTTCCTGTCCTGAATTTTCCACCTACTAGTACTTTCACTTGACTGCTCTCGGTACCATGAGTGACAGTAACAATAAGCGATTGCAACGACGAATGTTGGAAAAGAAATTGGGAGAATTTCTGGGCTTTGAAGATGAAAGCCTTACAGATATTTTGGATCATTTACTGGGGATTGAAACCCAAGACGACCTACTCGATTATGTAGCTCAACTCTTGGGGACCAAAGATGACCAGATTAAACTTTTTGTACAAGATATTGGACGATTTCAAAACGGACAACCCATTGAGGGAATCGTGGATATTGGTAGTGAAGGCGGGACGGCTACAGAACAATCCCCGATTCCTGCCCCTACCCAGCAGAAAACGACCCCAAAGCCAGCGGCTGGAGCTGCTAGCAAAGCAAAGCAACAACCAGCTTCACAAAACAACCAGAGCAAGAATTCGAAAGCCAACCCTTCCAAGGAAGTTGCATCTTCTGAAACCACCAAAAATGCATCGAATACTAGTACAAAGCAAGTTCCAGGCAAGAATCAGAAAACGAAAGACAGCCATAAACAACCACCACCGCCAGAAACAGCAACCATAGTGCCAGAAGCGCCAGCGCCACCACCCAAACCACGTGGACTGCCTCCCAAGGGCCAAGCCACACGCCAGTGTGGATGCTTTGGGACTCTGCATCGACCCCTCACAAATTGTCTCTTTTGTGGAAGAATTAGTTGTGAGGAAGAGGGATACCAATTTTGTCCCTTTCCTTCGTGTGGCTATTTACTGGAAGAAGTCAAGCCTCCCGAAGGGGAATCACCGGATAGGTACGTACTATATGCTGTATATTGTTGGAATTGTTTGTATCATTGCACCGCGCACAGGAGTATGGCTCGATTATTATACATCGTTGCTAATTCTTTTATCGTACTTGTTGCAAAAACACACACCTACATCCATAATTATTTACTACCACACTGCCACGACACTCTACTAACAATTATATAATTTATTACGTAGTTCCAAAGCCAAGGCCTGGCTACACAAGGAGCGACTGCTCCGATATGATCGAGACTCGGCCAAGCGTACGGTGGTGTTGGACGATCAAGCAGATTATTATAGCAATCAATCATCGGCTTGGCTCAATGACGAAGAAATTGCACAAGCGGAGGAATTGGATGCCGATCAACGCAGCAATTTACATCAGCGAAAGAAGCAAGTGCTCAATATTGCATTTTAGTACAAGGCCAACTAGCGACTGTATAATACAGCTATGTTTTATGACACCTCGCTCTGGATATCCTCAGGGCTTTGACTCTACCCATTCGCTAAATCGATTCGGAACTTCTGCATCACTCCATTTTGAAGATTGTTGCTTGTCGTTGTAGTAGTCAAGAAACGAGACTGGCATTTCTTTTCCTTGTACACCCTCGTAAATAACATTTTGTTGACCAACGGCCTCCCAGAGCCTTCGGTTTCGCCGTCTTCTTCTCATCCATGGCAAGACTCTAGTGGGATGTAGAGATACCACAATCCGTGATACAAAACCATAGAGCCTCCCCACAACGCGGCAGATAGGCCCTAATGTGTCCAAAAAGCCAATGGTCGATGATAGCGCCATGGACAAAGCAAGTCTGTACAACAGATATCCATGCGATGGATACGAGTGAATCGATCTCGCCAACTCTCGGACGGTCAGTTTACTTCGGATGGCCAACCCGACCTCGTTCGCTAATTCTGCAGCTGCTGGACCACAAGCAGAAATACCCAAGATTCGCCCTGAAATTGTTTGCGCTCGAAGCTCGACAAAATTGGCATCCGTATATCGTTCCATCCGCTCCATATCGGCGCGATCATTTCCCTCTTCTCGCACCGATTGATACACGAATCCTTCTTGTCCGAATACTTTTATACACTCGCTGCGGGTCATGCCCACAGACGCTAGCTCAGGATCGGCATATGTCACGGATGGAATCGTTGGGTTTAGGGATGGACTCCCCCACCATAAAAGTCTGGGTAACGCTAGGTTCCGTATCGCATGATACCCCGTCCATGCGGCATGGGCCGCTTTTCGATCTTTGCCTCTCACGGCCGAACAACAATCCCCACACGCAAACACGCGAGGATTGGTACGTGAACGAAGTGAATGTGGATATACGTGGAGACCCAATGATTCATTCCATGCAATCCCCGCCGCATCCAAACCAAGGTCATCAAGTGTAGGCTGTCGACCAATGCAGGCAATCAACGCGTCGGTGTGTATAGTGGATCCATCGTCGAGAATGACCTCTTTTTTGGCAGTAGCAGAAGAGACAGTTTTCACTTTTTTGCCGAGAACTAGGGTGGCACCATCCTTTCGTAAAATTTTACAAGCCGCTTGTTGAAGTGCAACATCTTCTGCTGCCAACAATGTAGGAGCCACAATGGTTACATTGAGTTGTAACCGTGCCAATGACTGGCCCAACTCGACAGCCGTGGGGCCACCTCCTGCAATCAGAATGCGACTGGGCGTTGCTGCCATTGTTGCTGTCGTATTGCCCAATTGCTTCCAAAAGACCGACTCTTTTTCCGTGTCGTCGGGGGAAAGAATATCCCGATAGGAATAGAGAGGAAGCCCTGACTTTTTGGCATTGTTTTGCCATTCACTCGGAATAATGGGTGGTGCGCCTGTTGCAATCAAAAACTTCCTAGAAGTAATCGTTCGTATATTGTTGTTTGGATCTGACAGAGGAACAATTTCCATTTGATCTTTGGAAACAAACCTCGCTTTCTGGACTAGTTGAAGATCAAGATTTGTCACATTGTCAAAATTTCGGATGTCTTCTCGCTGTCTGACAGCCATGACAGTTTTGGATATGTGGTCTCGTGCTTGGCTCACAAAGTTGCGATACTTGATGTTTGAGCCACCCCTCTCCGTCGAATCAGTGAAAATTATTTTATCATCGACAGTAGCCGCCGCCGCCGCCATACGAGCCACAGATCGCAGAGCCTTGCTAGGAACACAAGCCGCATTACTGCAATCTCCACCAACGTAGCCATTGCCTTTGTCCAAGAGAAGAGTCTTCAAACCAAAGGATACAGCAGCACCCGAAGCAAACAATCCGGATGCGCCGGCTCCCACAATCACCAAGTCGTAGGTATCATTATTATCATTCTTGTCATCACTGGCGGCAGCGCCATTATCAATATTCGACGTGCCTTTGTATCCAAGATGTTTTTGTTGGTTTTGGGTTAGCATTGGGGCCGTTAGAAACGCCTCGACTTCGTGGGCGGCCAACAGCCAAAGCAACGCCAACAACAATGTGGCCAAGGTCTTTTCTCTCATCATATACATCCGATTGTCCCGCTATGAAGAAGATACCTTTAGAGTACAGTTAATCTGAATAGAAGTGCATACTCCAATCATGATCAGAATAGTTTTGGATGATACCGCCCTCCTCTTCTTGTGCTACTAGTAGTAGCTACGTCGTAGCTAGTCTAGGTAGCTATAGTACAATTGAATAACGAGTCAGTGAGTTGATTACAAGAGAGAGTATCGTATCTGAGAAACTTCGTGCCGGCCGCGCGAGGGCATGCGGGACTTTGATTTGGCATTGGATTCTTTTTCATTTCTTAGGGTTAGAGCTATGGATTGAGTCGTATTTCAACGTTAGGACGTGAAAGATCCTCCTGGATCGTGGTTACCACAAGTACGACGTACTAGTACGATAATTACGTACATACCACCATACAATTATTGTACCAGGTGAAGGTGAAGGCAAAGATCAATAAAATCAATCGTAAGTCAGTGATGGGTGTGACATGCAGTTAGTGCCCAAGTTATTACAGGCGCTTCTTACTGTCACGGCCGGAATTCATTCAATTGAATTCGAACATTAATGAGGCTACGTCAATGAATAGCATCCGTTCCAGACCTATTAATCAGTAACTGGGCTATTAACTAGCTTTAACTAGATTATTCTGTTGTAGGCCTGCTGCTCCCTTTCTACTACCAGTTTGAGAGGTAAGCTAGCTGATTGTGTTCGAACAATACAGCGCATTGACTGAGTATAATCGAGCCAAAGATTTACTAGTAGTAGATCATTATCATTGTTCTCAAACCCTAACACCTCGAGAACCCATCTTTTAACAGATTGATTGAATTCCAAAATGTTGGTGCATAACAGTGGTGATCTCCGCAAGGCTCGATCGAATCATTGGTTCTTTTCCTATCTGCCAGAATCCATCTCGGTCCGCCTGTTGCAGTCTAATGGTAGCCGCGCTGGAATCCAGGCACAAGCACCACGTGTCCTTTACCAAGATGCCGATGACGAAGATCATGCTTTCTGGCGTCGCTATGGATATTACATTGGGTTTATCCTAGCTTCCTTGTTAGCTCTGTACACGCAAATTGCCATCGTCCATCCTACACAGATCAAGTGGCAACAAACCAGTTTGGAAGCCTTTAGTTGGGAGCACCGCATGGCCCAAAATGATCATGAACGGTTGGCGCGGAAATTCCATGCCGAGGCGCAATTTCACACCATTGACGGATTTAGGGCTAGATCCCATGCTGCCAAGGCTGCGCACGAAAGCCAAGTCGATATGGAAAATGCCACCGTCATGTACCTACGAGCCAAGAAAGAGTACCAAGAAGTTCAAGAAGAAAAGCATGATGCGGAAGTGTACGGAGAAATGGCGGCGTCTGAGCATGAGCTTTATGTCGAGTATTTGGCAAATGCAAGTGCTGCAGAAGAGCGAGCCAAGGAGCTAGAAGATCAAGCTTATCATCTTGGAAGAGAAGGTATCGAAGATCAACGATTCTTTATCCACTTTTTGAGGGCAGCTCGCGACGACGAAGAGATGGAAGACAAATATTTCAAGAACGCCACACAAGAAGGTGATTTAGCTGACAACATCACAAATGCAGAGCAGGCGCACGAACAGAGTCTTTGGGTCTGCCATCACATGGCGTGGTTCTGCCGATCCTTTGGAGGCATGACAGCTTTAGCAGAGGCGGATGAATTACGGGACGAGCAAGCTAAGGATTACCGAAAAGCGATGGGCTATCAGAACCGAGCTATGATTGAAAAGACCGAGGCCATGATTGCGCTTACCAGAGCTGCACAACTGGAGACCGCGGCGAGGGTGGTCCATCTCAGGGCGGGTTTAAGCCATAATATTTCTTTAGAAGACGAAGTCAAAGCAGAGCAGGAGCACGAAATTGAGCTCCAAGATTTGCAGAAGGAGTTGGCAGATATGAAGTTGGGACATGCTCATTTGAATGAAGTGGAGCATGACCAAAAATTGCAAGTGGATCTGAAGACTCGGGCCCGAAAGGAGAGAGAATATGCACATGGTCAATGGGAGCTGTCGAATGAGCTGTTGGAGGAAGCTGAGACTGAACAAGAACAAGCTGAGGGAGAGACGAAACAGGCTCAGAGAGAGGCTCAAAAACAAGACGAACTTATTGCCCAAGCTAGCACTCTGGGCCGCACACTTCTCCTTTACGCCTCCTTTGCGGCTGCGTACTCCTTGGTTGCCATTTCATTCTTTTTCGGGGCCTTGTTGACATCGAATTCTGTATGCTTGGGATACCAACTGAAAATGATGGTAAACGCGTTTGCTGTGACATTCGAACGCCGCTGGGAGAGTACATCCTGGGAAGGACGCAGCATTCTGGGCAACAACCAGAATCGCAATTGTTTGCGACAGCTATCGTGTTGGTATCATCATATTTTGTTCTTTTTGGTTGCGGCGGCGATGCAGGGGGAACAGCTCAATTCGATCTTTGAGTACGAGTCCCTGCACATGAGGGGCGAAATTCTCATGCGCTTTGCTCTCAACGCAGGGATTCTCGAGACGCTCCTCTTTCAGGCAAGTTGTTCAAAAACAAATTTTTTTTCATCATGCTTGTTTGGATTATCATCGCCCAGCTTACCTTGATTGGATTCTTGTGTTCAGGCGGTCCCACATGCTAGTGTCCTACCCTCTGTAACCCTGGAGTATTTCAGGAACGTGATCATTCGCTTGGTTTCCTCAACTTGTAGATTCGCCACGCAGATGTTGATTCTTTTGCTATTGTGCGGAGAGGATTCCACGTGGCTTTTTGATGGGATCCAGCTACTGAGCAAGACGTTTCTCTTTTGGGCGATGCTTCTACTTTTGGGGGCTTTGGCTCACTTTTGGTACATTGAGTACCCATATGCGCTAGCAATGCTTGAAAGCAACGATTGTAGCGATCTTACTTGCGCTACGTTCGGCTCATCTTCTTCAGTCACTGACAGTCTTTTGAATCAAGAGGATAGCTACGACTCTCCGCCTCGATCTCCACCTCCCCCACCGCCTGCGGCGAACGAAGAAGAGTCCCTTTTAACAGTTTCCAGAGCGGAGGCGCCACTATCGCCCATCGGTTCCTCGCAATACAGCAGTGTTTCTCTGACCTCGCCTCCAACCACCCCAACCGACCAAACGACAGGAAGCGATAGCCTTATTCACCCCCCTGCCGCTCTCCAGCACCTTTACGAGGTTTCCATCCAGGATGAGTTCTTTTTATTGCTCAGCTACTTCGAAATGGTTCTCTTAGGAGGAGTGCTGCTTGTCCTTTGCCAGTCATTGCCAAATATTTCACGCCACTAGAGTATGATCCGAGTAATCTACATAATAAAGCCTTGCATTTATCTACTACATTCATTGGAAAGCATATCTTTGCTCGGTTATCTGTATGCTAATCTAGCTAGTTGCCCCACGTACCAATGAAGCGGTGAATTGGTGTTCCGTTTAGCTCGCAGGCTGCCTCTGTCTCGGTGACACCGCGTGGCGGCAAAAGAGGTTGAGTGGACCAACCTGGGCCTATTGCTCGAGACCCTCCAAGTTCAGCCCATTGCAAGTCGCGTAAGGTTGGGTTTTGCATATCAGCTACGGTCTCCACGTGATGGGGAACCTCTACAACTTTCATCCCGTGCCTTTCGACGGCTCGTTGGCGCACCGTCGCAGCCACATCCTCACAATTGGACTGAAACAAAAACCTTCCGCCAGACTTGGACAGAATCTTGGCTACTTTTTGAAGCAACTCCTCAGAAACCATAAACCCCGATTTGACATCCAATGGCAACTGCAAATTACCCGTGCTCTGTTCATATTTACCAGGTGTATTGCCGGTATCAAGTCGAAATGGTGTTGGAAATTGAATCATAATCAACCCCACATTCCCCTCATACTCTGTCTCTATGAGATCGAGACAATCCTCTGCCGATTCCCAAATATACTGAAGTTTGTTCGTCAAACCCCACCGTGTAGCTACCCCCTGCGCAAAATTCAAAGCGAGTTGACTGCGATCGACTCCCAGGAAATTATAGTGCACCCAGTCGTCCTTCCCCATCATGTCGCCATCATTGTTGCTTGTCGTGGCGAGGCCCAAAAGAGATGTCCCAAATCCACATCCAATATCCAGAACCAGTGGTCGGAGTTTGTCTTGAAATTGAAGAGTTGGCTTGTGCTGGCGTACATGAAAATCCTCCTTTCCTTTTTTAATGATGGCAGCATTGGTATCAACCACAACGTCATTGTTGATATGGCCGTTGGTGGAACTCAATGATGATGGATCATTATTTGTCCCAGCTTTTTTTTGTCTCCCTGAAAATTTCCATAACCACAAAAGAGGCCGAGGCGACAACAAGTCCAAGGATTGACCCTGTCTATTTCTCAACACCTCAATCACATCTTCCCATTGTCCATTGTCTTTTTCTTGCAGACAATCTGCAGCCACGTCGTACAGTCCTTGTATGATAGGACCTCGTGTTCCTGCCGCGGCGTGCTTTTCTACCATTTGCAAAATGTACTTGCCATAAAACGAAGGACGTTTGCCAATTCGTAGTAATTCGTATTGCGAAATCCAAGCCAACCGTTGAAACAAACGTTCGCTACTCGTGATACTTCCCGACGCAGAAACACCCGCCATGGCAAAGAGAAAGGCTGCATCGGCCGATGTTCGTCCCCGCAAATCCATCCCCAAGGTCCAATCCAATTGTTCCATGGCTTGATCGACCAGTACACTTCCAAGGGCATAATCACAAGAGTCCTTATAGTACCGAGACGAGAGCCATTGTTGGTTTTCCGACGCTTGTGTGACAATTTCGACGGCTTGATTAGCCAATTTTAAGGTGTTTGGGAAGGGATGATCGCCATGATTGGGTTTTTGTTTTTTTGCGTTGTCGTGGGTTGTTGTAGTGGTGGTATTTTGGAAGGTGCGTCCATCATCAAAAATCCAGATTTCTTGGAAATGGGTGTCATCCACGGAGTCATGTTCGGGAACAAGCTTCCAAAAAAGACCATCCTCCTCGGGTTCTTCCTCTTCGGCTGTGGTGGATAAGGATATCGCTAATTTGTTGCCTCGTTTGACCAAAAACGAGGCGGTAATTTTCAACATGTTCAAATGGTGGTCCTTGTTCTTACTGGTTGTGTCTGCTTCTGTTGTTGAGTCTGTTACGCATGGCCGACAAAGGTGACGATAGCGTTGCAATGCCCTTTGCAATACAAAAAATGATTGTGGTGCTGGACTGTTCAATTTTTGCAAGATGGCATCCATGTACGGCGATTTGAGAGGATTGGTCGCCCGTGTGGAAGCACTTTTGCATTTCTGCAACAAATCGAGTTTCCAAGCTTTTTCTTCGTTGTCTTGTTTTTCATCTTGAACACATGATGGAGCTGAAACAGCCTGATAGGTGCCGGTGGTGGTGTGTGTAGTCCTCCATTTATCATGATGCTGATGACCATTGGCCCGTATTGGCTGAAAAGCGCTCACTTGGGCCGCAATGCATGGCGAACAGGTGGTCAGCCAGGCGAAAGGAATGTCCCTCCCGATCACAGCGACTGCTACCAACCAAACTCTAATCATAGAATTGACATCTTTCAGCTTCATCCTTTCTTGCTGACCATTAACCTCTCTTTTGGCACTGCAGCACTACAGCAGTAGTACAGATAGCAAGTAGCATCAATAGTTTGCAACCAATCATTCGTTGTTGGTACTGGTACCAGCACTCCAAGAGCCACACAAAAATGAGGGCCGAGCAAAAACTTAAAAATAATGAATCCCATGGATCCAAATCATCAGACGCACATAAGCTCCATTCAAAATGCTGACCAATTCAAGCCCAAGTGCCACAATTGTAGCACAGTAAGTGTGTCAAATACAATGAGGAAGAAAAAGCAACAATCAGCAGGAGCAACATGTTGTTGCATCATCACCAAAGTGTTGATGGAGGAAGGGGAAAAAGTTTAGCATGCACTGCGCTAAAAGCTACAGGCCTTTTGAGTTGTTTGTGAATGAAAATTGCAAGCTTTAGAATGAAGCTGAAATGAATGCAATGTTTGAGAGAGGTTCGGCTCAAGATCTCTCGGCGTAGTCCTCTCTCTGCTGAGATGAACGATGCTTCTACGTGAAGAATTGGCATGTCAGTTGCATGGTTTGTTATGACTTTGTTTACAACGATAGCTTGTGTTAAAGGATCCAGAACAAAACGTGTTCTAATCGTGCGTAACGGTCCAAAAGACATAGCCGTTACAATTGCATAGACCAGCATCTCTGACGATGGTTCGTTGCTCTTCTGAGCAAGCTTCTTCAGCACTTGTGAACAGCAGCGCTAGCAGCAACAAGTCGCACATGCTGAGAAGTGCATCTTCCGTGAATGAGTTACGAATTAATGAGTCTCATGTGACGATGCTCTGTGCAGACCTAAATGCAGGCAGTTTGGGGTGTTGCGAGCAGTTGGGCACGAAAAAATGAATCATTGCAACGTTGTGAAAGTGCTGATGAGGCAGAAAAAAGCAAAAATCTCAAAAGCAGAGGCAATAGTCCACACAAAAATGGATTGTGATCATTCCCTGATCATCATGAGGATGCAGATTCAATAAAAAATTCCGATACGGGGACTCGAACCCCGGTATCCTGCGTGAAAGGCAAGTATGCTAACCACCTACATCATATCG
>ENA-ORBV01007042-ORBV01007042.1-microbial-mat-metagenome-genome-assembly--contig:-NODE-7042-length-19495-cov-5.646874_pt1 | contig 19495 bp, 18 predicted proteins | sample MGYA00237777_ERZ505514 | MGnify/ENA primary metagenome ERZ505514 (study PRJEB26160, sample SAMN06269048) | microbial mat metagenome | isolation source: Oligotrophic lake microbial mat | place... | reverse complement strand
GTCCGCCCTGGAGCGCTTCTTCGTCGAGGCCCGGGCCGCGGGCTCTCTCCAGCATCCGAACGTCGTCGACGTGTCGGACATCGACACCGACGGCGAGGCGCCGTTCATGGTGCTCGAGCTGCTCAGCGGGGAGTCGCTCGCCGCGCTGCTCGCGAGGCGGGGCCGGCTCCCCGTGGACGAGGCGCTCGCGATCGTGCTGCCGGTGCTCGACGCGCTCGAGGCCGCGCACGCGCGTGGGATCGTCCACAGGGACCTCAAGCCGGACAACATCTTCCTCGCGCTGGAGGCGGGGCGCGTCGTGCCGAAGCTCCTCGACTTCGGCATCGCCAAGCTGCGCGACGGCTCGGCGGTGGCGACGAGCACAGGCACGGCGATGGGCACGCCGATGTACATGTCGCCCGAGCAGGCGCGCGGTCTGTCCACCGGCCACGCCAGCGACCAGTACAGCCTCGGCGCGACGTTGTTCCACATGCTCACCGGCCGGCCGCCGTTCACCGCCACGGATGGCAGGGCTTTGATGAAGGCGCACGTGCTCGAGCCGGTGCCCGATCCACGCACCATCGCCGCCGAGGTGCCTGAGGCGTGGCGCGGGCTGTGCATGCGTCTGATGGCGAAGGATCCCGCCGAGCGCTTCCCCAGTGCCACCGATCTGCGCCTGGCGATCACGGCCGCGATCAGCGGCGAGGTCAACGTCGCGCGGCGCGCTCGCGGCGGCACCGGGCGCGCGAGCGGCGGAGCCGAGTCCGGCGGCGGTGCGGGCGGGCTGCGCAAGGCCCTGATCGGCGGCGCCGCGCTCATCGCCTTGCTGGTGGGCGGTGGGCTGGCCCTGCGCGGTGGTGCCGGCGAGGTCGGCAGCGAACCCAAGCCGGGCAACCCGATCGCGGCGCCCCCCCCGTCGGCCGTCGGCGCCGATCCCGCCGTCGCCAGTGCCCGTGCCATGGTGGGGCAGCTGCCGGCCGACCCGGCCGGTGCCATCGCCCGCCTCGATCAGGCCCTGGCGGCCAGCGATCTGCCCGCGGCCGCGCGCGAGATCTACAGCAGCGAGCGCGCCGTGCGCGAACAGCGACTCAAGGCCCTGGCCCAGCAAGCCGAGACGGCGCAGGCCGCGCGCTTCGCCGCCATCGATGGCCACCTCGCCCAGGGTCGACTGGCTCAGGCCAAGGCCGAACTCACGGCCTTCGGCGACCCGCCGGCCGCCCTCGCCGCGCGCGTCGGCGACCTGCGTCGGCGCTATGACCAGGCTTTGGCGGATCAGGCGAGCAAGCTCGGTGAGCGCATCGCCGGCGCCTCTGACGTGGCGGCGCTGGATGCCCTGATGGTGGAGTGCGCCGCCTTGCCGATCGACCAGGCCCAGCGCGAAACCCTCGATGCGGCGCGCCTCGCCCGCCAACAGCGGTTAGCCGCCGAAGCGGCCGATCGCGCGCGCGCCGCCGAAGTCGGCCCACGCTGGGCGGTGCTGGCTGATGCGCTGGAAGAGCTCCGCTACTCGACCCGCTATGACGAGGTCAAGGCGCAGGTGGTGGCGGTCGCCGAGGGCTTCCCCACCGCCGAATCGCAGGAACAGGCGCGCGCACTGGTCGAGCTGTCGACGTTCGCCCAGAAGGGTGAGGCCGCGCTGCGCAACCACATCCGCCAGCGCATGCCCGCCGCGACGCTGCGCGTCAACCGCGAGATCAAGAAGGTCACGCTGGTCGCCCTCGCCGACAAGGACGTCCAGGTCCGCAGTGCCGGTGCGGCCATCCGTCTCGATCGCCAGGGCTTGGCGCTCAACTACCGCGAACTCATCGAACAGGCGCTTGAACAAGGGCCGGCGGATCTGAAGAGCGATCGGGTCCGCATCCTGGGCGCCTTCCTCTTCATGTGGAGCCCATCCGAGGCGGTCGCTCAGTTCCGTCAGAACACCGAGGACCCGCTCTCGCGCGCGGTGCTGGCGCTCGAGCAGCAGCGCAAGGCGCTGCCGTTGGTGGCCCGGGTGACGCGGCTGGATGGCGGGCGGGTGCAGATCGGCTACGATTTCTTGCCCGGCGACACCACCTTGTTCGCTGATTTCGCCGGCGCTGGCGTCGAGGCCGGCGAGCACGGCCTGCTCTGGCGCAGCGGTCAGGCGGTGCCCAAGGGCGATAACAGCGAAAAGGGCCTGCCCACCCTTGCCTGGAAGGGTCGGCTGAATCCGCCACTGCGCATCGACGCGCGCATCCGCCTCAACCGCGACACGCACATCGCCCTGCTTGGCGTCAACGTCGGCAACCATTTCCACCGCATCGGCTTCAATCTGCGCCCGGTGAAGGTGGTCTCGGTCGGTCCCATGGTAACCGACGGTGCGAGCTTCGCCCCCGGCACGCCGATCTCGAAGGAGCTCGACCTCAGCCAGCCGGTGAAGGTCGAGATCGTGGTCGACGACAAGCGTCGGCTCAGCCTCTATTGCGCCGGCGCGTCGATCGATCGCGGCAAGGAGCTGCCCGAAGGCCCGCTCGGCTTCGTGCTGCAGCTCTACCAGACCGCCGGTGCGGGGTCGATCGAGGTAGAGTCGTTGACCTTCGACGGGGCCGCCGCCCAGTGAGGCCGCCCGTCAGGGCTTTTGACTGAGCGGCACCGGGTCGTAGCCATGGCCGCCCCAGGGATGGCAGCGGCAGATGCGTCGCGCCGCCAACCAGGAACCGCGCACCGCGCCGTGGGTTTCCAATGCCTCGATGGCATACGACGAGCACGTCGGCATGAAGCGGCACAGCGGCGGTTTCAGCGGGGAAAGCCAGCGCCGGTAGATTCGCACCGGGGCGGCGAGCAGCCGGGCGATCACGACGGCGGCCGGGGCGCGTTGGCTGGGCGACCCCCGCGCGGCGGGCGTCCGCCCCGTCCGCGCGGCTGGGCCGACTGCGCCAGCGCCTTGGGCACCAGGGTGAGGATCTCGTGGTCGAGCGCGGCGTGCGCATCAGCCGGGGGATCGCTGCGGAAGAGCACCGCCACGTCATGCCGGCCGACGCGTTCGACCAGCCGGGTGCGGAACAGTTCACGCACCCAGCGCTTCAGCTGATGACGGCGAACCGCCGTCTTCACCGCCTTGACCGAGATCATGATGCCGAGACGCGGCAGGGCGTCGCCTCGGCTAGGTGCGACCAGCACCACCACCCAGCGGCCAGCGGCCTTCTGCTGACGATGGAACAGTCGCCCGTAATCGCGCCCGTGGTGGAAACGCATCGCGGGAGGGAAGGTCAGGCCGTGCCGGATCGGCGCGTCGCTCATGCGGCCCAGCGTCAGCATCGCGCCAGGCGCGGCAATCGATGGGACGGTGACGTCTGCCCGATCGGGTCCTGGTAGGCGCCACCGGCCGGCTCATCAGGCGAAACGAACGCGCCTGGGCGCGTTCGGCATCGACCGCGAAGGGCAGCTCAAAGGTGCCGACGAGTTCGGCGGGGGCCCGCTCGTGCCGCAGCCAGCGGCCGGATGGCATGCCGCATACAACCTACACGAGCGCCACCTGGGCTGACAGGCCGCAATTCGCCGAAAAATAGGGTCAAAGATACCAAATCAATCTGACTATCGTGTAATTTCAAACCGAAATGTGAGGCCAGCCCAGCCACCACTTGGGTAACGTGCCCTATCAACCGATACTCACATCATGCCCGATCTCCCCGGAGGCCAGCCGCCCCGCATCGCCGGCCCCATTCAGGGCGTGGCGCCGGTGGCGGCATCGGGAGGGGGCGCTCGCCGAGAGCCGGGCCAGGAGCAGCGGCAGCGGCCAGCCGATGGCCAGCCTGGTGCCGCCAAAGCGCCTACCCCGGTTGATGCCGGTCCGCCCGCGGTTCCCGACCCACTGGTGCAGGCCCTCGATCGGCTGCGTGCAACGAATGAACTGCGGCCGGTCGACGCCGAACTGGCCCGACTGCTGCGCGGCAAGCGCGAGTATGTCGCCAACACGCCGCCGGGGGGCCAGGCGATCCTGCCGCCCAGCGATCCGGGGCCGCCGGGATAAAGGCCGGGACGGTTCCACCTCGTCTGCCCGCGATTGACTGCCCAGGGGTCCCTCCTAGAGTTCGCCTCCCCTCGCGCCGGGTCATCCGTCGCGCCCGTGGTGTCTTCCCGCAACCGTGCGCCCCGTGCGCCTGGAAGCGGACCGGGAGCCCGCGGGTAACTTTCCCAGGTCCGCTTCCACTTCCGCCCCCGTGCAGAGGGGGCAGAGGCACATATGGCCATCGTCAATCTCAAGGACCTGCTGGAAGCCGGCGTCCACTACGGCACCTCTTCCGCCATGTGGCACCCGCGCATGAAGCCGTTCATCTACGGCAAGCGCAACGGCATCCACATCGTCGACATCCGCGAAACCGTTCGCGGCCTGATCGAGGCCTTCTACTACACCTCCAAGATGGGCCGGGCCAACAAGACCCTGCTCTTCGTCGGCACCAAGCGCCAGGCGCGCGACGTGGTGCGCGAATCGGCGCGCGCCGCCGGCATGCCCTTCGTCACCGAGCGTTGGCTCGGCGGCACCCTGACCAACTTCGAGACCATCCGCGCCAGCATCCGCCGGCTCGACGGCATCGAGCAAGAGATCAGCGCGCCCGAGTACATGCGCCAGTCGAAGAAGGTGCAGTCGCGCCACCAGCGCGAGAAGCGCCGCATCCTGCGCAACCTCGAAGGCGTGCGCAATATGACTCGCCTGCCCGACGCGGTCTTCGTCGTCGATCCGAACAAGGAACTCAGCGCCATCCGCGAGGCCAAGCGCCTGAACATCCCCATCATCGGTCTGGTCGACACCGACACCGATCCCGATCTGGTCAACCTGCCGATCCCGGGCAACGATGACGGCATCCGCTCGATCCAGGCGATCATGAAGGTGATCGTCGACGGCTTGGCCAAAGGTCGCAGCGAGCAGAATCAGCCGCAGCAGCCAGGCGCCGAAGCGCCGGCGCCCGCAGCGGCTCCCGCTCCCGCGGTTTGACCAGCCTTCCGACGCCCGCGCCGCGCGACGTGCGCGACGCGGGCGTCACCGTTTTCACGCTCTCGCCAACCCCCCCACTCAAGGAACATCCGATGCCCGAGATCACGGCCAAGCTGGTCATGGAACTGCGCGACGAGACCAACCTGCCGATGATGAAGTGCAAGCAGGCCCTCACCGCCACCGACGGCGACAAGGCCGCCGCGGTTGAATGGCTGCGCAAGCAGGGCCTCTCCGGCATCGCCAAGTTCGAAGGCCGCGAGACGCCAAACGGGGGCATCGGCATGGCGCTCGGCAATGGCAAGGGCGCACTGGTCATGCTCGGCTGCCAGACCGACTTCGTCTCGGGCAATGACGTCTTCAAGGCCTTCGTCCAGGAGCTGGCCGATCTCGCCCTCGCCACCGGCGCCAACAGCGTCGACGCGCTCAAGGCGCAGACCCTGAAGGGCCAGCCGGTCGCCGAGGTCATCGCCACCAAGATCGCACAGATCGGCGAGAACCTCGTCCTGGTCAAGGTCGGCACTACCGCCGGCGCGGTCGTCACCGGCTACAACCACGGCGGGCGAATCGCCACCCTGGTCGCCGGCTCGGGCGACGCCGCCAAGCTGCGCCAGGTCGCGCTGCACGTCGCCTCGGCCAACCCGGCGCCGGTCGGCCTCGACCGTTCCAGCGTCGACCCGGCGGTGGTCAAGAAAGAGGAGGAGATCCTCATGGCCACGCCGGAAGTGCAGGGCAAGCCCGAGGCGATGCGCACCAAGATCGTCCAGGGCAAGCTCGGTCGCTTCTTCAAGGAGAACGTCCTGCTCGAGCAGGAGATGCTGCTCGACGCCGAGAAGGGCGAGTCGGTCGAGAAGTACGCCGCACGCCACACGCTGACCGTCACCGGGTTCGTTCGCTTCGCCGTCTAGGGCGTAGCACGCAGCAAGGGGCGAGGATTTTCACCGCGCCGTTCGCCGCCTGCGAATTCGATCCAGCGAGACCCCCGGGAAATCCCCGGGGGTCTTCGCATGGGTGGCGTCCGGGATTCCGTTTGGCCTTCTCGCCACGGGGCGACGCTCGCACCCATGCGTCGCGAACCGCTCATCCTGCTCATCCTGGTCGGCGTGGTGTTCGTCGTCCTCGCCATCGCGCCAACGGCCGACCGCTTCACGTGGCTGCTCGAGAACCTGCCGGTGCTGATCGCGGCGCCGATCCTGATCGCCACCTGGTGGCGCTTCCCGCTCACGCCACTCGCTTACCGCCTGCTCGCGCTGCATGCGGTGGTGCTCATGGTCGGCGGACATTGGACCTATGCCGAGGTCCCCGCCGGCCACTGGGTTAAGGACTGGCTGCACCTCGCGCGCAATCCCTACGACCGCCTCGGTCATCTCGTGCAGGGCTTCGTGCCGGTGATCCTGGCGCGCGAACTGCTGGTGCGGCACGACGTGCTGGTCCGCGGCGCGTGGGCGGTGGCGGTGCTGCTCCTGGTGGTGCTCGGCATCAGCGCGACCTACGAGCTCATCGAGTGGCAGACCGCGGTATGGACCGGCGCTTCGGCCGATGCCTTCCTCGGCAGCCAGGGCGATGTCTGGGACAGCCAGTGGGACATGGCGTGCGCTCTGCTCGGCGCGACCCTCGGACTGGCGTTGCTGACCCGGGTGCATGATCGGCAGCTGGCCTTGCTGCCATCGACCCCGTCCGCTTGACCCGATGACCCCTCGCCCAGCCTCCCGGCATGACCAGCCTCGGCACTCCGCTCTCACCCTCTGCCACCCGCGTCATGCTGCTCGGCTCCGGGGAACTCGGCAAAGAGGTGGTGATCGAACTGCAGCGCCTGGGCTGTGAAGTCATCGCCTGCGACCGCTACACCGATGCCCCGGCAATGCAGGTCGCCCATCGCCGCCACGTCTTCTCGATGCTCGACGGCGCCGCGCTGCGCCGCGCGGTGGAGGCCGAGAAGCCGCATCTCATCGTGCCCGAGATCGAAGCCATCGCGACCGACGTGCTGGTCGACCTCGAGCGCGAGGGCTACCGCGTCGTGCCCACCGCCCGCGCGGCGCGCCTGACCATGAACCGCGAGGGCATCCGCCGCCTCGCCGCCGAAGAGCTGCAGTTGCCGACCTCGCCCTACCGCTTCATCGCCAGCTGTGACGAATTCGCGGCGGCGGCCGAGACGGTCGGCTACCCCTGCGTGATCAAGCCGCTGATGTCGTCGTCGGGCAAGGGGCAGAGCGTGGTGCGCTCGGCGGGCGATATCGACCGCACCTGGCGCTATGCCCAGGAGGGCAGCCGCGCCGGCGCCGGCCGCTGCATCGTCGAGGGCTTCGTGCGTTTCGATTACGAGATCACCGTGCTCACCGTCAGCGCGGTGAACGGCATCCACTGCTGCCCGGCCGTCGGCCACATCCAGATCGACGGCGACTACCGCGAAAGCTGGCAACCGACGGCGATGACGCCGCTGGCCTGGGCTGGCGCCGAGCGCATCGCGAAAACGGTGGTCGGCAACCTCGGCGGCTTCGGCCTGTTCGGCGTCGAATGCTTCGTGCGCGGCGACGAGGTCATCTTCAGCGAGGTCAGTCCGCGTCCGCACGACACCGGCCTGGTCACGATCGGCAGTCAGCAGCTCAGCCAGTTCGCCCTGCACGCGCGCGCCATCCTTGGCCTGCCGGTGCCGGAGATCCGCCTGCTGCGGCCCGCGGCCTCGGTGGCCATCCTCGGCGAAGGCGAGGGCGTGCCGACCTTCCATGGCCTCGACGTGGCGTTGGCGGTGCCCGAAAGTCAGCTGCGCCTGTTCGGCAAGCCGGTGTGCATGGGCAAGCGCCGGCTGGCGGTGGCGGTGGCGAGCGCCGACACCGTCGAGCAGGCGCGCGAACGTGCGCGTGCGTGCGCCGCCGCCGTACGCATCCAACTGGTTCATTGAGTGCCGGATAAAACCGGGGAGAGCAGCCCAGCTGCAAGGCGTCCTCTCGGATGTCTGCTCGGCGCTGCGCGCCTGTGCGGACATCCTGCCGGACCTGGATCACCTGGGGCCCTGGCCCAGGTGATCGGACTGACAAAGACACTCTCGCACTGATGCTCGGCGCTACGCGCCTGCGCCCTCAGTGCTGGCGCGCAGCTGCGCTGCTTGCGGGGATCACCTGGGGCCCTGGCCCAGGTGATCGGCCACGTGACCGACGACCAACGCCGCAGATGGGCCACTATCACCGGATTTAGTTCAGCGCAGCTTGACCACGCCGCGCGGCAATGCTGTGCGGATCGGTGCCGCCAACTGGCGGTAGGCGTCGCCGCGACCATCGCCCCGCCGCCAGACCAGGACGATGGTGCGCGCGTTGCGGCGCATGCTGAGCGGGCGTACCGCCAAACGCGGGTCGGCGGGATCGGGCACCGCCAGCGCGGGCAGCACGGTCAGGCCGTAGCCGAGGGCGACCAGTTGGCGCAGCGTCTCGAGACTGGTCGCGCGCCAGTCGGCCCCCGCGCGCGCGCTGGCATCGCGCAGCCGGCAGACGTCGAGCGCCTGCTCGCGCAGGCAGTGGCCCTCGTCGAGCAGCAGCAGGCGCTCGCCAGCGAGATCGTCGGCGCCGATCTTCTCGCGCTTGGCGAGCGGATGGCGCGCGGGCACGGCAAGGTGGAAGGGCTCGTCGAACAGCGGCAACACCTCGCGGGTGGCGTCGACCCCGGGCAGGTCGGCGAGCAGCAGCGCGTCGAGCCGGCCGTGATCGAGCGCGTCGAGCAGGTCGGCGGTCTGGGCTTCGCTGATCGGCAGGTCGAGGCCGGGAAAGGCGTGCTCGATCGCCGGACACACCAGCGGCAGCAGGTACGGACCGAGGGTGGGGATGACACCCAGACGCAACGGCCCGAAGAACGGCGCGACGCCGCTGACCGCGGCCCCCTCCAGTTCGCGCAGGCCGCCCAGCACCTTGCGCGCCTCGGCGACCACGCGCTCGCCCTGCGGGGTCAGGCGCGCGCCCTGGGCGTGGCGTTCGAAGACCTGCACCTTCATCCGGCGCTCCCACTGCGCGACCTGGGCGCTGAGCGTGGGTTGGGCAACGGCGCAGGCCTGAGCGGCGCGGCCGAAGTGGCCGTGATCGGCCACCGCCACCAAGTAGCGCAGCACCGGGATGGTGGTCGCCCGCGGATCGAAGATCGGGTCTATGGTCGCCATAGCCGAAAGGTAGTCGGCCCAGCCGCCGATCCAGAGCATGCGGCAAGCGCCCGCTTGATCACCGCCGCCGCGCCCGGCACGGTTCCGTCCCAGTGTAGTGCGTCAGATATCCTGCCGCAAAAGCGCCGGCCCCGTCGGTCATATGCAAGGCGACCGAACGCCGGAGTGGCACCGCCCACTCCAAGTGAAGGGCAACGCCGCAGATGGCCGGCGCCGCGGCCCTCGCCGCCGACCATCGCACGCTGGCCAAGATCTGCGCCACCGTGGCGCGCGCCGCCGCCACGGCCCATGACGAGGCCAGCGCGGACCTGCTCATCGGCCGCATCGAGGCGCACGACAAGACGGCGTGGATGCTGGAAGCGACCGCAGGCTGAACCGGCGGCGGCGTCCGCCGGCTGTTCACCGAACGACCACTCCCCTTGCGCCCCGCTTCCGATTCCATCCCCTACGGGCCCCAGGAGATTCCCATGGCTACCGTCACGCTCAAAGGCAACGCCGTGAAGACCGTCGGCGACCTGCCGAAGGTCGGCAGCAAGGCGCCCGACTTCACCTTGGTCAAGACCGACCTCGGCACGACCACGCTCAAGGATTACGCAGGCAAGACGGTGATCCTCAACATCTTCCCCAGCGTCGATACGGCGACCTGCGCCACCTCGGTGCGCCAGTTCAACGCCAAGGCGGGCAAACTGCCCAACGCGGTCGTGCTGTGCGTCTCGAAAGATCTTCCGTTCGCCTTCAGCCGCTTCTGCGGCGCCGAAGGCCTGACCAATGTGGTCTCCGGCAGCGACTTCCGCGATCCCGAATTCGGCCGCCGCTACGGCCTGACCATGAGCGATGGCCCGATCGCTGGCCTGCTCGCGCGCGCGGTGGTGGTGGTCGGCGGCGACGGCAACGTGAAGTACACCCAGTTGGTCGGCGAAATCGCCAACGAGCCGGATTACGACAAGGCGCTCGCCGCGATCGGGTGACCGCGGCCTCGTTCAGTTGGGCTCAGATCAGCGACGCGCTGCGGATATCCGCGGCGCGTCGCTGTTTTCATGGCTTGCACGCCGAGGAGCAGCCATCCGGCCCATCCCATCTCGGGCTTGGGTCCCTCGTCATCCAACGCAGGCTCTCAGCGTAGAGCCCGGTCCCGGTCCTTCGCATGCTCGACTCCCTCAGCAAGACGCACCACGCCGCCACGGGCAGCGACACCAAAACCGGCTGACGGCCAAAACCGGTCGGGCCTGGAGATTCAGTACGAGAAGAGCATCAGGTGCATGTCCGAGACCTGTTACAATTCAACCAGTTGGCGCCCTGCGCGTTGCCGTCATCGCCTACGCCGAGCACTCTCATCGACGGCGCAACCACCAAGGCATCGGCAATGCCATCATCGATCCCGGACCCGAAGTCGGACGGTCGGATGGCGAGATCCGCGAAGCGAGCACGCTCGGCGGCCTGTTGCGACACTACCATCGCGGACCACTGCCGAAGGCGGCTTAGAAGCCGCGCCCTTTGACAATCAGCGGCGAACGGCGGTGAATAACGGAATTTTAACCATGCGGGTATTTCACCACGCGACTGGGAGCGACGGGGTGCGTGATTTTTTTTCAACGGTTTCGACATCATGAAACCAGGCGTGGTAGTTATCTCAACATTTCATTTACTGGATAGTAAAAGTAATATATCACAGAGCTCAGCCTTCCGTGCTGGTCCTCCCATGCGATGTACAGTGGCCCTTTCGCAAACAACGGATCAAAGTTTTTGGGGACAAAATACACTCCCAGCACTCTCAAAAGAATGTACGAAAGGATGTACCCAATGACAATGAGCGCTAAAATAAACAGTGGATTCATTTTTATTTTCATTGTTTTGCCTCGCCACGGCATGCAAACCATGACTGAATGCGGGTAACTCCAGTCACCCCATCCGCGTCTGCGCCGGCTGCATTCGCTGGGCGGTTCCCGCTGCCAGCCGCACTGTGCGTTCGCTCTCTCCCGCCACGCGCACGCGATGCTCACCCGTACGATCGGCGGTCAGAACCGCCTCGACCAGCCGGCCCTCGGCCCAACGCAGATCGACGGTGACGCCGCCGCGCGCGCGCAGGCCGCGCACCGCACCGGTCGGCCAGCCCGGCGGCAGCGCGGGCAGCAGGTCGAGTCCGCCGTCGTGGCTCTGCAGCAGCATTTCGGCGATCGCGGCGGTGGCGCCGAAGTTGCCGTCGATCTGGAAGGGCGGGTGGTCGTCGAAGAGATTGTTCAGCGTCTTCTCGCGCAGCAGGCCGAGCAGATGTCCCCGCGCCGCCGCGCCGTCGCCGAGACGGGCGAGGAAGTTCATCAGCCAGGCCTTGCTCCAACCGGTGTGGCCGCCGCCGTGGGCGAGGCGGTGGTCGATCACTTTGCGCGCGGCGGCGAACAGCTCGGGCGTGCTGCGCCGGATCTGGGCGGTGGGATGCAGGCCGTAGAGATGACTGATGTGGCGATGGCCCGGCTCGCCTTCCGGGTAGTCGGCGATCCATTCCTGGATACGGCCGCTGGTCGGGCTGATGCGCACCGGCGCCAGGCGCGCACGCGCGTCGCGCACGCGCGCCGCGAAGGTGGCGTCGACGCCGCCGAGCAGCGCCTCGGCTTCGAGGCAGTCGTCGAATAGGCCGGCGACCAGCTGCAGATCCATGGTCGAGCCGTAGGTGAACATGGTGCGCGTGCCGTCGGGCGCGATGAAGATGTTCTCGGGCGAGTGCGAGGGATTGGTCACCAGCTGGCCGGCGCACGACGTCCCCACCGGCGCCTCGATGAGGAAACCGAGCATGAATTCGGCGGCGCCACGCAGCAGCGGCCAGGCATCGCGACGGAGGAAGGCGAGATCGCCGGTGAAGCGCACGTGTTCGAGCAGATGCTGGCACAGCCAGACTCCGCCCATCGGCCATAGCCCGCACGCGCCGTCCATCGGCTCGACGGTGCCATAGATGTCCGAGACGTGGTGAAGCACCCAGCCGTCGCAGCCGTACAAGCGGCGGGCGACGTCGCGGCCGTAGGGCTCGACCATCGCCATCCAGCGGAAGAGCGGCTGCTCGCATTCAGCCAGGTTGCCGGCGCCGGCCGGCCAGTAGTTCATCTGCAGATTGATGTTGGTGTGATAATCGCTGTCCCACGACGGATGCAGCTGCTGACACCAGATGCCCTGGAGATTGGCCGGCAGCGAGCCGGGGCGGCTGCAGCCCATCAGCAGGTAGCGCCCGTAGTGGAAGTAGAGCGCTTCCAGGCCGGGGTCCTCGGCGCCGCCCTTGACGCGTTCCAGGCGCGCGTCGGTGGGCAGCGCGTCGCCGGGCGAGGCGGGCAGTTCGAGCCGCACGCGGTCGAACAGGCGACGATGGTCGGCGACGTGATCGGCGCGCAGACGCGTCCAGTCCTTGGCGCGGGCTCCGTCGAGCGCCGCCGCGCAGCGCGCCACCGGATCGCCGCTGACGTCCTCGGGGCCGTTCCAGGCGGTGGCCGCCACCACCCGCACCTCGACCGCATCTGCGCCGCGCACGCGCACCACGGCGCCATCGACGGTGACGGTGCCGCCGTCGGCGCGGACTTCGGCCATCAGCGCGAAGCGCAGTCCGCCCACCGTCAGCCGACCCTCGAGCTGCAGACGTCCGTCGCCGGTGGCGCTGCGCGCGACGACATCGGCGTCGCGTTGCAGAGCGATGTCGACCTCGGCGCACCCTGGCGCGCAGACGAAGCGGGTGGCGACGAGCTGGTCGACGGCGCTGCAGAAGGTCTCACGGCGGTGTTCGAGTCCGCGGTAGCGGCAACGCATCGCGGCAACGCCGGTGCCCAGGTCGAGCTCGCGCTCGTAGCCGTCGGCCGCGTTGCCGATCCACCACGGATCCCCGCCGAGCTCGTCCGGACTGGCATTGAATTTCCAGGGCTCACGCCCGGTACGCGCCCCGCTGCCGACGAAGTCCAACCACAGTTCGCCGGCGGTCTGGAACGAGTCGACGCCCCGATCGACGGCGAGCACCTCGCGATCGACGACCTGGGCCGCCTCGGCATTGCGACCGGTGAAAAGCAGGTCGCGCAGGCGCGGCATGGCTGCGTGCGCGCCCGGATTGACGCGGTCGACGTGGCGGCCCTCCCACACGGTTTCTTCGTTAAGCTGGATCACCTCGCGGCAGACCCGGCCGTGGACCATCGCTCCGAGTCGGCCGTTGCCGATCGGCAACGCGTGCCACCAGTCACGGGCGGGGCTCTGGTACCACAGGCGGAGGGGCGAGACGAGGTCGGTCGGCATGAGCACCATCCTAGCGGCGGCTTCGACTCGGCTATGGATCAGTGACGCGGTGGTGTGTACAAAACGAGCATGTTTCCATCACTCCGGGTCAACCTCCTGGCGCAGGCCAACGTCCCGCTGCCGGGGTGGGGACATGACGGGCTCGCCCGCCCGTACTGGCGGATCTACCGCAACGCACACCCGGGCTGGCAGGTGGAGTGGGCCGGCGGGCGCAGCGAACTCGGCCCCGAACGCCTGCAGCTCATCGCGCCCGAGACCGTCTATCGCGGGATGGCGTCCGGGCCCGCGCGCCACCTCTTCCTACATTTCACCGTCGATGGCATGCCGGTCGTGCCACCGGGGATTCATGTCCTGCCCTGCGCGGCCGAGCTCGCGGCGCTGGTCGCGCGGGTCGAGCACGTGGGACATGGGCCAGCGTTGCACCTGGCCGGCGCCGCGCTGGCCCTGGCGGCCCTCAGCCAGCTGCCGCCGGCGACGCTCGCGCCGACCACGCGCAGTCTGGCGGTGGCCGCGGCGATCGCGCTCGCCGCGGCACGCGCGCCACTGCCGGTGACGGTCAGCCAGCTGGCACGCGCCGCGAACATGCATCCCACCGCGTTCATCCGCCGCTTCCGCAGCGAAACCGGCATCACCCCGCATGCGTGGCAGGTGCGCGCGCGCATCGAACAATCCTGTCTCGCACTCGAACGCGGCGACGAATCGCTGGAAGCGATCGCCGATCGCTTCGGCTTCTGCGATCGCAACCATTTCACCCGCGTCTTCACCCGCCTGCGCGGCATCGGCCCCGGGGCCTATCGTCGCGCCGCGGTGCCGACTGAAGGACCGGACTGATAGAATCGCCGCGGCTCAGCGAAGCAGCCCCGGCAGCGTGCCACGGCCCAGCGCCGCGGGATCGTCGCTGCGACCCAGCACGCGCAGGCGGCACGACCAGTGATGCAGGCCCGGCGGCAGCAGCCACGGGGCATGGATGTTGCGCGTCCAGCCGGTGTCGCCACCGAGGCCGGATGCCCGCCATCGAGATGCAGGGCCACTTCCGGCCGCGGACGCAGATCGGCCTGATGGTGCGCTGCGCTGAGATCCTCGCGCCGCACGCGCAGGGCGCTGGTATGCAGGGTGGAGCGGTAGCAGCGCTACCGCGAGTGGAGGACGACGCCGTCGGTGCCGACGAGACCTGCTGGAACCGACGGGCGGGATTCGTGCCCAGCCTCTCAGCGCGCCAACAGGACCCAGGCCGTCCAGGCTGCGGTCGCGATCAGCGCCGCACCGGCAGCGATACCCGTGCCGCGCGTGATCGCATCGTTGGCCGGCAGCCGGCGGCCATTGAGCGCAGCCAACCCGGCACCGGCCACCAGGCCGCCGACGTGGGCGGCATGATCGACGATCCCAGCGCCGAGCACGCCGAGCAGCGCGACCAGCCACACATTGCGGCACACCGCGGCGCGCAGGGTCGCGGGCACGCCGTCCGGTCGTGGTTGCGAGGCGATCAGCAGCCAGCCAAGCAGGCCGCTCAGCCCGCTTGAGGCGCCCACCGACACCTGCGCCCACGCCAGCAGGGCGCTGAGGGCGTTGCCGCCGAGCGTGCCGACCACGAACGCCAGCAGCATCCCCCGCCAGCCGGCGAGAGCCTCGACCAGGCGCCCGAGCGAGAGCAACGCGAGCAGGTTGATGAGCAGATGCGGCAACCAGTAGTGCACCAGCCCAGCCGTGGCCAGCCGCCACCAGTCGCCCGCCCGCACCGCGGCCGGATCCATCCCGACCCGGGGCAACGCGAATTTCTCGCCGACCATCAGTACCAGCGCCGCGACCACCGCCAGCAGCCCGGCCAAGGCCTGGGTGCCGCGCCAGCCGCGCCGGCCCGACCAGGCGGCGAAACGCAGGGCCAGCGCCTGTTCGCGCGCGTAGTCGCTGGGATCGACCAGGCTGCGCAACGCCTGCCGCGCGGCCAGCGCCTGCGCCATGCCCTGCATGCCGAGAAAGAGCGGCAGCAGTGCCAGGGGCGGCACCAGCGCCAGGGTGACGAGCACGCCGAGGGCGGAAGCGCCGGCGAGCAGACGGCCGGTGCGCGCTTCGCGCTGCCAGTAGGGCAGGTCGCGCTCGGCGAGCGGCGCGGCCAGGTCGGGCACCTCGCCGACCGGCACCAGGCGCGGGCTGGCCTGGGTCCACGCCAGGACGATGGTGCGCCCGACATCGCGCCGCAGGCGACCGACGAGGTCATCAGCATCCTGCCCGGGCACCGGTCCGTTCGCGCCGAGCACGCCGCACGGCGCGTCGCCCGGCGCAGCGGGAAACACATCCGCCGCCTGCCACGGCGACTGCTGCGCCGGGTTCACTGCGGTGGGCTGGTCAGCCACGGGTCGGCGCACCGAGATCCGGATTGGCGCGCCTGCGACTCAACAGAACTGCTCGAAGGCCTTCGCGAACGCCTCGGCGATCTGCTGCGGCGGACGCCCCTCAATCTGATGGCGATGCAGGAACCACACCACTTCGCCGTCCTTGATCAACGCCGCGCTGGGCGACGACGGCGGATACTCGGGAAAGAAACCGCGCGCCTTGGCCACGGCTTCGCGGTCGACGCCGGCGAAGACGGTGGTCGCCTGGCCGGGCTTTTTGGCCGCCTTGGTGAGGGCCATGTGCAAACCAGGCCGGGCGCCCCCGGCGGCGCAGCCGCAGACGCTGTTGACGTAGACCAGGGTGGTACCCGGCTTGCTGAGCGTCGTCTGGACCTGCTCGGGCGTCTTCAGCTCGGTGAGGCCAATCTCGTGGCACTCCTCGCGGATCGGATCGGTCAGGTCGGCAGGATACATGGCGGCTCTCCGGAAGCGCAGTGTAGGCGCCTCCCGCGCAAGCCAAGCCCTCCAGTCCAGGGCCTTCGGCAGCACGTGGTATGCCGCCGGGCACGCCGGCGAGAGCGACCCAGCTGCAAGGCGTCCTCTCGGATGTCTGCTCGGCGCTGCGCGCCTGCGCGGACATCCTGCCGGACCTGATCACCTGGGGCCCTGGCCCAGGTGATCCACCTCTCGGATGTCTGCTCGGCGCTGCGCGCCTGCGCGGACATCCTGCCGGACCTGATCACCTGGGGCCCTGCCCAGGTGATCCACCTCTCGGATGTCTGCTCGGCGCCGCGCGCCTGCGCGGACATCCTGCCGGACCTGATCACCTGGGGCCCTGCCCCAGGTGATCAGACTGACGACCAACGCCGCCAAGCACGCACACCAAGAAAGCCGGCGAGAGCGACCCAGCTGCAAGGCGGGAGAAAGGAGTGGGGCCGAGCCCCATGACTGACGACCAACGCCGCAGATGGGCCGCTATCGCCGGCTTTCCGCGCAAGCGGGGGTGGTGGCGTCGGAGAGGGCGTACTCGACGCCTTCGACCAGCGCATTCCAGCTCGCGGCGATGATGTTCTCACTGACGCCGACGGTACCGAAGGTGGCCCCGGCGAGGCGCCACTCGATCAGCACCCGCACCTTGCCGGCAGTGCCATCGCCGCTGTCGACGACGCGGACCTTGAAGTCGATCAACGCCAGGGCGGCCAGCTGCGGGTAGCTCTGGGCGAGCGCTTCGCGCAGGGCATGCGACAGCGCGTCGACCGGCCCATGGCCCTCGGCGACGCACAGGCGCTGGACGCCATTGACGGTCAGCTTGACGGTACCCTCGACCAGTTCCGGCGCCTCGGGATTACCGCCGGTGCCCAGACCATGGACGCGATACCAGTGCAGCTGGAAGGCGGGGTGATAGGTGCCGACATGGCGGCGCACGAGCAGATCGAAGGAGGCGTCAGCGGCTTCGTAGCTGTAGCCCGCGTTCTCCTTGGCCATGACCTCGTCGAGCACGCCTTTGAGCACGGCGTTGTCGGACAGCTGGGGATAGCGATCGGCGAGCTTGGCCTGGACGTTGGAGCGCCCGGACAGCTCGCTGATCAGGATGCGCCGGGTGTTGCCGACCGCCTCGGGCGGTACGTGCTCGTAGGTCAACGCATTGCGCTGCACCGCGCTGACGTGGATGCCGCCCTTGTGCGCGAAGGCGGCGCGGCCGACGTAGGGCTGGTTGACCGGCCCAACCACGTTGATGCGTTCCCACACCAGGCGGCTGATCTCGGTCAGCTTGGCGCGCGATCCTTCGGGCAGGCAGCGCAGGCCGAGCTTGATCTCGCAGTTGGCGATGACCGTGGTCAGGTCGACGTTGCCGCAGCGTTCGCCGACGCCGTTGATGGTGCCCTGCACCTGCACCGCGCCGGCTTGCACCGCGACCATGGTGTTGGCGACGGCGAGGCCACCGTCGTTGTGCACGTGGATGCCCAGCTTGGCCTGCGGCAGGCGCGCCTGCACCGCGCCCATCGCGGCGACGATCTCGTCGGGCAGGCTGCCGCCGTTGGTATCGCACAGGATCAGGCGCTCGGCGCCGGCCTCGTGCGCGGCGGCGACGGTGTCGAGCGCATAGACGGGGTTGGCCTTGTAGCCGTCGAAGAAGTGCTCGGCGTCGTAGAACACCGGGCGCCCGCTGGCCTGGCGCAGGTAGGCGACCGACGAGCGGATCATCTCGACATTGACCGGCAGCTCGACGCGCAGCGCCTCGCGCACGTGCAGGTCCCAGGTCTTGCCGAAGATGGTGATGACGTCGGCCTTGGCCGCGACCAGCTTCTGCAGGTTGGGGTCGTGCTCGGGCCCATGCTTGGCGTGGCGCGTCGAACCGAAAGCGGCCAGCTTGGCGGTCGTGCGCTTCAGCTTCTGGACCTCGGCGAAGTACGCCTCGTCCTTGGGGTTGGAACCCGGCCAGCCGCCCTCGATGTAGGCCACGCCCAGCCAGTCCAGGGCCTGGGTCAGCGCCAGCTTGTCGGCCAGGCTGAGGTTGACGCCCTCGCCCTGGGAGCCGTCGCGCAGCGTGGTGTCGTAGATCTCGAGGGTGCTCATGGGACTTGTCCGTGGGAGTGCGACCGGGCCGGGAACGAAGCGGGCCACCTGCGCTCAGGTGGCCCGGTCGGGGGGACAAATGCTGGGCGCGCGCGATCCGACTAGATGCGGATGGTAATTCGCAGGCTCAGGAAGGCAGTGGCGCAGTACATCGTGCGGCGCTTGTAGCCGACCTCGCCGACGGGGCAACCGTCAAGGGGCACAGGCCTGGGAAGATCCGATGAAGGGCTCAGACCGTGAACGGCGACTCTTCGTCGATGCCGGTGACCTTCACCGTCAACGTGGTCGCGAGGTAGTTGTTGAGCGAATCCTGGATGAACTGCAGCGTGCCGCCGATCGAGGACGAGCACGAGCCGCAGGCGCCGTGGTACTGCACGTACAGCTCGTCCGCCTTGAGATCGACAAGGTCGATGCCGCCCCCGTCCGACGCCAGCGCCGGACGCACGTGCTGATCGAGGACGGCCTCGATGCGGCGCACCTTCTCGAACAGGCCGATGTCGATCCACGGCAAGGCCTGGGCGGTGCCCGCGACCGGGGCGGGTGGGGGCGTGGCGCTGGTGCCATGCAGACGTTCGTCCGCCTTGACCAGCACGTAGTAAGGACGATCGCGCTCGTCGCCCAGGGTCAGCGCCGGTGTCGCCGGATCATCGCGCAGGGCGGCATCGACCTGCGCCGGGGTGATCTTCGCCGCTTCGTCGAGCGCGCGGCCAAGGCTGAGCTCGGCCATCTGGTCAAAGGCCGCCAGCTGCGCCCCGACCGCCAGCGTGCGGTAGCGCACGTCGCGCACCACGCCGCTGGCGTCGACCAACAGCATCAGACGGATGTGGTCGGTGGCGTGTTCGGCGCCGTGCGTGGTGTCGATCAGGGTCAGGCCGCGCAGCTTGGCTTGGTCGTCGGTGAACTCGCCGACGTAGAGCAGGTCGCGCAGACGGGCGAGCGCCTTGGCGCTGAGGGGACTCTGCTCGAGGATAGCCATGGTAGCTGAATGGTACCCCCTCACGGGGACCGGGACAGCGCGAATTCAGCCCGACCCTCGACGGCCTGCGCTGCCTCGGTTGCGGATTCAGCGCTGGGCGGCGGCCAGACGCGCCGCCCGGCGGGCGGCGACGCGCATCGGCAGGGCCTGCAGGCGGATGAATCCGGTCGCGTCCGACTGGTCGTAGGCGCCGCCGTCGGCCTCCATCGAGGCGATCGCGGCGTCGTAGAGCGAGTGCTCGCTCTCGCGGCCGGTGACGATGACGTTGCCCTTGTACAGCTCAA
>ENA-ORBV01007041-ORBV01007041.1-microbial-mat-metagenome-genome-assembly--contig:-NODE-7041-length-19495-cov-6.693995_pt1 | contig 19495 bp, 18 predicted proteins | sample MGYA00237777_ERZ505514 | MGnify/ENA primary metagenome ERZ505514 (study PRJEB26160, sample SAMN06269048) | microbial mat metagenome | isolation source: Oligotrophic lake microbial mat | place... | reverse complement strand
GTGTTACGCAGCTACAGTGCAGAGATAAACGGTACACAGCTTGTCTGGCTGGATACCCCACCGAAGCCTTTGGTTGGCCAAAGTGTGCTGGTTGTTCTGGAATCCACGCCCACAGCCAATGAAGAGCCTTCAAAAATCAAACACTATCGGCTGGCTGACCTCGTAGGTCAGTTGCAATGGCGCGGCGACGCGCTTCTGGCACAGCGGGCACAGCGCGATGCTTGGTGAATGTTACCTTCTTGACACCAACGCGCTTGTGGCTTTTGCTTCAAGGGCATCCAGGTTTGCTCGAATTGACCGAGAAGGCGCAATGGCTAGTCGTATCGGTCATCAACATTCTTGAGTTCCTGGGTTTTAGTGGCCTATCAGATTCGGACCGCGACTTGTTCGCGAAGTTCGTTTCCCGCGTCTCCGTGGTGGACCTTGTTTCCGGGAACGGTGCATTGATGGCGGCGATTGCCGACCTGCGCAAGCGCAAGGCAGTCAAATTGCCCGACGTCATCGTTGTGGCGAGCGCGGCCCTTTGTTACGTCTGTCGCATTCCACGGAGCAAAGTGGGCTGACCAACTGGGATGTCAACGAAGCCAGGCTGCCCACCTACGGTCATCACCGTCGGAAAGGGGTTGGTTGAAAAATGGGATCGGCTACCAGCCGTGATGCAGAAAATCGATTGCGGAGAATATCGCGTCGCTTTCGCCGTCTAGATTCACGACGAGAGCGGTCAGTTCGGAGTTTGGGATCGCAGCGATGAATTGAGTAACCATTGAAACCTTGACGCCATTAATTTCAAAGATCGGATTTAGCCTATCCGCAGCGGCAGGCGCAAGATCGAGAGGAAGAAGGGGCACGACGACTCTCGTGTTGAGTTTCGTCATCAAGTCGGCCTGCACGTCCAGAAGGAAACCTGCACCGCCGCGGTTGATATAGACATCGAAGCGGGCCATCAGAAGTGCCGGTGCTTAGCCAGAGGGAGACCGTGCCTGTCGATGTATTCATTTGAGCTTTCCAGTGCCGCCTGATTGTCGTGCAGCCAAATGGCCGCCCGTCTAACGGCGACGGCTCGCGAAAGCCCTTCCTCAGAGGCCTGAGAAACGTTGATGCCCAGGCTTTTGGCGTGTTCTAGCAGACCGGCATCAATGGTGACGTTAGTAGCCTTGCGGGACGGCGTGGAAGTGGAGGTCTTCATGAGTCAGCGAGAAAAGGAGCTACTGTGGTGCTCTTCATGTTGCCATAAATGCGCATAGATGGCAACAGGGGTTGTGGGTCAGGCCTATACTTTCCATGGAAGGTATAGGCCTGACCCCACATGCAAGAGCGGCGCGCTGCGTGATGTGGTGGGCGCGAATGTGTTCGCGGGGATGGGGGATTGTTGCTGTGCCTGTTGCACTTGCCAACGGTTGTAGGCTTTGAAGGCCACCGCCCCCAGGGCCGCGATGCTGCCGTACTTCAACGCCGTGCCACCCACACTGCGACCGCGTTTGCTCCCCAGCAAAAGGCCCAGCACCCCACCGGTCGCGGCACCCGCGCCAAACTTTCCCCAGCCTGGATCTCCGGGACGGGTAACCGGGGTGGCTTCCCGTGCGACGCCGCTTTTTTCGTCCATCATGGACAGACCCGATTTCAACAGTTGTTCGAGCATGGATTGAGCACTCATGGTGTAGGCTTTCTTGGTAGTGGAGAAGTGACGCTGAGTTCAAGAAATTGAAAGTGCAACGGCGCTCGCGCATTCAAATGAGCAAGGCAGCTCCAAAAATTCCGACCATGATGAAAGTCAGCCCTACTTTGGCGATGAGCCCCACCATGATTCCGATCCAAGTGGCAATGCCCACTTTCACCGCACGTGCTTGATCTTTTTGAGCCAGGTACTCCCCCACGGCGGCTCCCACCAAAGGCATGAAAAGAACACCGATCAAACCCAGGAAGAGGCCAAGCACAGTGCCCACCGCAGCGCCCACCAGCGCTTGCTTGCTCGCACCGGCTTTTTTGGCGCCCATGAGCCCGGCCACGTAGTCCAAACCCCAGGCCAAAACCGCCAGCACGCTGACCACAATCACGGTGGTCATTCCGACCCGGGTGAAATCGTCGATCCATGCGCCCAGCAGGATGCCGCCCCAAACCAAAAGCGTGCCCGGCAGAACGGGCAGCACGGTGCCCGCCAAACCCACCAGAATCAAGACCGCACACAAGACCCATAACAAGGCAATTTCCAAGGTAAGCTTTCAAGGTCAAAAGAATCTGCACACCCTCTCTGACTTTATGGGGCCAGGGAGGGTGGCTCTTGACTCGGGTTTCAGGTCGATTGGCGTGAAGGAGCGAAAGGACTTTCAGGCCGTAGCGACCTTGGCCGCGTCGCGTGCCAGCGCCTCGCGGGTCGCCATGCTGCGGTACCAGACCGTCACGGCCGAACTGCTCAGCACGATGAACAGGCTGTACAGAACCGGAACCAGCAGCACCTGCTGCTGCATCTCGCCGGTGAAGGTCAGGGTAACGATCAGTACTGCCAGCGGCCCATTCTGGATGCCGGTCTCCAGGCTGATGGTGCGCGAGCGATTCAAGTCCTGCCTGACGGCCCGGCTCAGGAAATAACCGAGCAACATGCCAAACAGGCCCAGTCCGATGGCCGCAAAAAACACGTACCACGGCGTGGACAGCAGCAACTGGTAGTTGCGCGGCACCCACGACACGATCAGGAACAGGATCACAAAAATGCCCAGCATGGAGCCGATCAGTTCCACCGTGGCGCCAACGTTCGGGTTTGCCTTGCGCAGGACCATGCCGATCACGGTCGGTACCAGCAGTACCACCAGGACCTGGGCCACGTTGGCGGCCGGAATCGCGAACTCACCCGTGACTCCAGCCAGCTTGCTGTAAAACGCAATCAGGGCTGGTACAAACACCACCGCGCACAGGGTAGAGACACTGGTCATCATGATGGACAAGGCCAATACACCTTTGCTGAAGTAGGTAAAGATGTTGGACGTGGTGCCACCCGGCATACAGCCCATCAGGATCAGGCCGACCGCGAGCGCCGGGGGCAGGCCCAGCACGACTGCCAGCAGATAGCCGAGAAACGGCATGATGCCGAACTGGCACAACAGGCCGACCAGCACGCCCCTTGGCTTCTTGAAGGCGATCAGGAAGTCGCGAAAGGTCAGGCTGGCGCCCATGCCGAGCATGATGACCATCATCATGATTCCCAGCAAAGTGGTTTCCAAGGGTGTCAACATGGTGGGTTTCCTGGTGGTGTCGGGGACTGGTCCGGGCAGCGTCTAGCGCGCAGCAAACTCGGTTTTGACTTCGGCCTTGAGGTCCTTGCGCAGGATCTTGCCGACCGGTGTCTTGGGCAGTTCCGCGCGAAACACCACGGATTTCGGTATCTTGTAGTCGGTCAGCAGGCTCTTGCAGTGCGCAATCACGGCTGCCGCTGTCAATTCGCCCTCGAAGTCCGGGTTCTTGACCACGTAGGCGCGCACCCCTTCACCCGAGCGTGGGTCCGGGATCCCCACCACGGCCGCCTCCAGAATCGCGCCCATCTTGGCCAGGGCATCCTCCACCTCGTTGGGGTATACGTTGAAGCCCGATACCAACACCAGGTCTTTCTTGCGGTCAACGATGCGGAAATAGCCTTGCGCGTCCATCACCGCCACGTCCCCGGTGTATAACCAGCCGTCTTTCTGCACGATGGCGGTTTCATCGGCGCGGTTCCAGTACCCGGCCATGGTCTGCGGGCCCTGCACGATCAGTTCGCCGGGTTCACCGACGGCCGCGGGCTGTCCATCGTCCTGTACCAGGCGTACCCCGGTGCCCGGCACCGGAATGCCAATGCTGTCCGGTTTTGCCACACCACTGAGGGGGTTGAAGGTAACAACGGGAGAGCACTCGGTGAGTCCAAATCCTTCGGCGACGCGGGTGCCGGTGATGCTTTGCCAGCGCGCCGCCACTGCGCTGTGCAGGGCCGTGCCGCCAGCGATCGCAGCTTTCAGGTGTTTGGGCGGGAAGGCGGTGAACCACTCCTCGTTCATCAGGCCGTTGAACAGGGTGTTGACACCCGTGATCCAGGTAATGGGGTAGTTTTCGATCGCCCGCTGCAGGTTCTGCACCGGGCGCGGGCTGGGCACCAGGATGTTGCGCGCGCCGATCTCGACGAAGCACAGCAGGTTGGCCACGAACGCGAAGATGTGGTACAGCGGCAAGGCGGTCAGCACACATTCATTGCTGCCCATGTGCGAGCGCCCCATCGCCAGCACCTGCTCGATGTTGGCCAGGAAATTCGCGTGTGTGAGCATGGCTGCCTTGCTCACGCCGGTTGTGCCGCCGGTGTACTGGAGGGCGGCCACATCGCTGGCCGCAACACCCCTCCAGTAGGTCTGGACCACGCCCGGTGTTGCCTTGGCGCTGGCCGTGCCAGCAGCCAGCGCTGCGGACAGTCGCAGCACGGGCACCGCCAATGCCGGTATCGGCGGCAACACCTTGCTCCAGACCTTTTGCACACCACGCACGATCAGGTTTGGAAGTGCCGGAAACATCTCCGAAACGGCGGCGAGTACCACGTGCGTGATCTTGCTCTGGGGTACGACTGCGGCCAGTTTGTCGGCAAACATGTCCACGATGACCAGCACCTTGGCGCCGGAGTCGTTGAACTGGTGCAGCATTTCACTGGCGGTGTACAGGGGGTTGGTGTTGACCAGGACACAACCTGCCTTGAACACACCGAAGGCCACGACCGGATAGGCCAGGCCATTGGGCAACTGCACGGCGACGCGGTCACCAGCCTCAAGCTTGCAGTCGATCCGCAGGTAAGCCGCAAAAGCGTCCGACGCGTCCGCCAGTTGCCGGTAGCTGAGGGAGCCGTTCATTCCGTTGGGCACAACGCAGGTAAATGCGGTCTGCTCTGCAAAACGCTGGCAGGCGGAATGCACCAGGTGGCCCAGGTTCGGGTGGCGTGCGGGCGGCAGGGTTTGGCTGATGCTGCTGCCGTAGGCCGCCAGCCACGGTTTGTTGTCGTAGGCCGAAAATCGGGTGTCCATCGTGCGTCTCCACTTGTTATATGCCGTCAGAACGTACATTCTGCGGCGGGCGAGACAGTAGCATGTTTGCCCTTGGCACCAAGAAGCATGGGGACACTCCGGTGCGCCCGCTGCCGGGAGCGCCGTCGGCCGGGAGAATGGCGCCGACCGGCGCAGTGCGCCGCAAGACCCTGCATAACGGGTGGCAGCCGTGCCAATGTCACTATCTGGTCTTTGAATTGGGGTTGTATGGTTTACAAAGTTTTGATGCTGGTTCATCTGTTGTCGGTGATCGTATGGGTCGGCGGCATGGTGTTTGCCTATTTCTTCTTGCGACCGGCCATGGGCGCGCTGGAGGCGCCGCAGCGACTGCGGCTGATGCACGATGTGCTGGGGCGGTTCTTCGGCGCAGTCCTGGTAGCTGCCGGGTTGATTCTGGCCACCGGTCTGTGGATGATTGGTCGCGTCGCCAAGGCTGCCGTGCAGTCTGGCGGCAGCTTCCAGATGCCGTTCGACTGGACTGTGATGGTGGTGCTGGGGATTTTGATGATGGGTATCTTCGGGCACATCCGTTTTGTGTTGTACAAGCGGCTCGGCCGGGCGGTCGCGGCCGGTGCCTGGCCAGCCGGTGCGGTAGCACTGAACCATATCCGCATTGGGGTCGCCCTGAACCTGGCTTTGGGTGCGGGTATTGTGGCGGTCACGTTGTTGGTGTGATGCTTGCCGGCCATCCACTTCGATGGCAGAACCAGCGTGGCGCAGCGGCAGTGCGACTGGCCTCACGCAGCCGCAAGCGGCGCCGGGCGCCATGTAGCCGACCAAGGTCCACCCTTCGTTGTGGCCGCCCTCCGGCGCTGACGCAATTGGCCGTTCGCCCGATCAGGTAGCTGCCCGGATGATTGCCATGACCGGCCGGTTGACAGCGGCGCAATTCGGCCCGTTTTTTGGTTGCGACCGGCCCGCCGCTGCCCGGACGCAGCGCCTTGCAATCAGCCCTGCAGCAGGCTTGCCGCGATATTGATCGTGAGGGCCAGCACCGTGGTGTTGAAGGCAAACGCCAACACGCAGTGCACCAACGCGACGCGGCGCATGGGGCGGCTGGTGAAGGCGACATCGGCAGTTTGTCCGGAGCTGCCAATCACTCCCGCCAGATACAGAAAGTCGCTGTACTGCGGCGCCGTGTCACCCGGGAACTCTATGCCGGGCGGTTCCTCGCGTGCCAGGTTGCGGTAGTAGTCATGTGCATAGTGCACCGCAAACATCAGGTGCGTGAAGACCCAGGACGAAACAAGGGTCAACGCGGTGAGCGCGATGCGGCCGTGGCGCTCCTGACCACCCAGGCCACCGACCGCAGACAGCTCGACCACAATCGCGGTGAGCATTGCCACCGCTGTGAGTACGACCAGCAACAGCAGTGTTTTGCCGCCTTCTTCCTGCTCGATGGCACGCTCGCGGATGGTCTCCGGGGTGGCGCTGGCCATCACCAATCCGATCAGCAACAAGTACAACACCACCGCGCAGTTCCAGCTGATCAGGAAACGCGTGGTCGCGGAGCTGGCAAGGTCCATTGGCAGTGCCACATACAGCAGCACGCCCAGCACTGCCGATACGGTCAGGCGCGAGCGCACGATCAGGTGCCGCACGAGTGGTGTTTGTTTCAGGTCCACGGTCAGGGTGATTGTCGGGCCATATGTCAGGCTTGCCAGACCCCGAAACCGGCCTCGCGCAGGTCAATTGCCAAGTCCACCTCTTTGTCGCGCGCGACGTCGTAGGACATCGGGTTCCAGGCCTCGTACAAATCGGGCAGCAGGTGCAGGCCGAAGCGCCGTGCGTAACGATTGGACTGGATACCGACCTTGTGCTTGTCAAAGCGCAGGTCCGGATCCAGCCCGGTCATGCCTACATACACACACGGCTTGCCCGTCACATACGCCGGGTTGGCCCGCATGAAGCGCGGCTCTTGCAACACCGCACTGGACAACTCAATCACGTATACGTGGTAATGGTTGCGATAGCCCATCCCGCATTGTGCGCGGTCGACGCGATCGCGGCGGCTGTGCGCACTGTCAGGGCAGGCTCTGGTAGTAGTTTGCCAGTACGTCGAACGCCAGTTTGCGCGTGCGTTTGTCTTCGGCAATCAGGCCCTTGCGGTTGAAACCCTGGTTGAAGACGGTCTGGCGCCGTTCAGAGCGGAAGTCGTAGAGCAGCCAGGGTGTCATGCCGCAGATGCAGGGTGCCTTCGAAAGATGGGAAATCTGCTGTTCGTACACCAGTGCCTGGCACTCCTCGGTGAATAACTCGTCGTTGCGGCCGTGGTGTCCGGCCAATGCATCGGCACCCGTTTCGCTGATGATCACTGGCTTATCAGGGGCCGAACCGGCGAGCAGGCGTTGCAACCCCGCGTAGTCTGGCTCGTACCAGCCGAAGTATTCGTTGATGCCGATCACGTCGATATGCGCCGTCAGCCGGTCTTCGATGCAGAACGTCTGCCGGTTGATTAGGCAGGCGGCGCCGACGAGCCGCGTCGGATCTGCCGCCTTGGCCATCTCTGCCAGGCTGCGCATGAAGCTCAGCCGCGCGTCGCTGTCCTCGTTTTCGTTGCCGATGCCCCACAACACCACCGACGCACGGTTGTGGTCACGCTGGATCATTTCGCGCAACTGGTTGCCCGCGTCGCGCAGGGTCTGCGGGTTAGAAAAGGCGATCGCCCAGTACACCGGGATTTCCTCCCACAAGAGGAACCCCAACTCGTCAGCGATCAACGCCACGTGTTCGTGGTGCGGGTAGTGGGACAGTCGCAGGAAGTTGCACCCCAGGGCCTTGGCATCCGCGAAGCGGCGGCGCACGTCTGCTTCGGTCGAGACCTTGCCCAGCACAGCGTCGTCTTCGTGGACACAGACACCCTTCAGGTAGACGGGCTCGCCGTTGAGCAGTATCTGCTGGCCGGTCGTGCGCACTTCGCGAAACCCGATCCGATCGGTCCACCGGTCGGCGCCGCACTCCAGTTGCACTTGGTAGAGCCGGGGAAGGGCAGGCGACCAAAGTTGGGGTTGTGCATCGATGGTGCACGTCCCGTAACCGCCAACTACCTGCAGCGTGCGCTGTATGCCCAGTTCCGGGATCAGCAATTGCACAGTTGCCGACACTGGATTGGACAGGTGTACCTCAACCTTCAGCCGCGAGAAGCTGCCATCGGGCAGCAGTTGCACACAGGCGTCGCGAATGAAAACCGCGGGCAGCTGCATCAGACCGACCTCGCGGTACACGCCGCCGTGGTTGAACCAGTCGAAGTGCACCATCGGCACCCGCTCCAGCGTGCGCCGGTTGTCGACCTGGATCTGCAGCCGGTTGGCGCCTGGCACAAGATATTGGCTGAGTTCGACACAAAATGGCGTGGAGCCGCCCTTGTGTGTGCCCAGGAAAGTGCCATTGAGGAAGACACGGGTCTGGTAGTTGGCGGCGCCGATACGCAACACGGTGCGCGGACCGGCGCCATCGGGCTGGAACTGCAGGGTTCGGCTATACCAGGCGCCGCCCTCGAAGTAAGACCACTCCTTGCGTTGCGCCGTCCAGCACCCTGGAAGTGACACGGTTTGTCCCTGGCTGGCGTCGTAGTCACGCGGCTTGGGCCATGCGCTTGCGGGCAGAGGCGTGTCGGCATACCACTTCTGACGCAACCCCTCATCAAAGAGATCAAGGGTGAAATGCCAGTCGCCGTCGAGGGACTCGATGTGGCGACCACCGATGCCAATCAGGGTGTCGTGCTCCAGCAGCGGTTGTTCGAATGGCTGCGCGTACGCTTCGTCGTGCAAATGGGCGAACGGGTCCAGGGTGGCGCTGTCATTGTTCACGCTCATGGCGGCAACGGCGTGTCGTCTGGGGTACAGCAGTATCCTATGCCCGGCGTACGCCGAAAGCGCCATCCACCTGCAAAGGGTGTCCATTGGGGCCACAGGCAGCGCGCGATCATCGCGATGGCGATCCAGCGAAACCAGGTTGCAAAGGTGTTCGACTGGCCCTGCGCCTCCGCGTAACCCTTGATCCATCCGTCCTGTCGGCGCGGGGCTACTCCCGGGCCATCGTGCACGTCCGGGAAACCGCCATCGGCGTTCTGGAACCCGAGCAGTTCCGGCAGCAACGCACGCAGCCAGTTGTGGATCTCGCCGCGCCGGTGGTCGGTCTGCCAGGATGCATGCGCGAGCAGATCCACCAGGTCCACGTCGATGCACGCGCTATGAACGGTCGGCGGCAAGGTCAAACAGTAGTTGACCGCCTTGTCCTGGTACGCCAATCGCCTGCCACAGGCATACCAGAGGTGGTAACTATGCATAGAGCCGGCCATCGCATGCAGCAGACGGGTGGCGTCGCTGAGCTGGCCCACCCCCCAAAAGCCGGTGGAAGGTTCCTGCAACCGGTCGTGCCAGGCGAACACGGTTTGCAGCGCTGCTTGCACCGGCTCCTGCCAGCGCGGCGCATCGATTTCTTGCAGCAGCAACAGGAAACTTCCCAGGTTGACGATGTTGTTGCCTTCCAGCCAGGGATCGCGCAAATCGCGTTCCGCCAACCAGGCCAACAGCAGTTGCCGGTCAAGATACGGGTAGACAAAGTCAAGCTGGGGTATCTGGTCCGGTGCGATACATGCGATGGCACCCAAGGCGTAGTTGGTCACATGGAAATCAATGTAGCGCCGGGTCTCGGCTAGATCGGGCTTCTTGAAGATCTCTCCATCTTGCATGCCGGCAATCCGGAATACGCCGTCGGCACGCCGCTGGGCCAGCAACCATTGCGTCAGTGCCTGGCGCTGGGCGACGCCGAGGTGGTCCACGCCCCCGATCAGCGTCTGGCCGATCAGGCCGTTGTAGGTTCCCGGCAGCAACATGCCGGGCCAGCGCTGCGGGTCGTGCGCGGCACTGATACGCAACACGCCAATGGGTTGCCCATCGGCTTGCATGGACGCATACCATGCAAGGCTGCGCGTACGCGCGGCCAGGATCGCCGATTCAAGCAGTCGGTCGGACGTTCCGGTGGTCAGTCGTGTTTCGGCGGTGCGTAACTGCATTTGCGTTTATCAGCCTTTGACGGCGCCGGCCGTCATCCCGGACATGACGCGGCGCTGCGCGACCAGGAAAAACAGGGTGACCGGAATGGTTGTCAGAACCGACAATGCCATGATGCCCTGAAAGTTCACACCCAACTCACCGTTCAGGTTCAGCAATGCCACCGGCAGCGTGTAGGTGTCGGGCGAACGCGACACAACCAGCACCGGTAACCACTGCGCCCAGTTGAGCAGAAAGGTAATGATCGATGCCGTCGCCACCACCGGCATTGCCAGCGGAAGCACCACCGAGAACAGGATTTGCGCCTCGCTGGCTCCGTCGATCAACGCGGCCTCGATGATGGAGCGCGGAATTGTCTGGAAGAACTGTTCGAACAGGAAGAACTGGATCGGGCCCAGAGCCAGAAACAGGATGATGCCGCTGTACCCGCCGAGCAGGCCGATCTTGTACATCACGATATACACCGGTATCACGAGCAGCATGTAAGGGTACATGATGGTCACCATGAATCCGGCGCGCAGGCAGCGGAACAGCCAGAACTTCGGCCGACGCACCAGCGCGTAGGCTCCCAGAGCCGTGACCAGGATTCCGATCAGCGTGGAGGCGCTGGTGATCAGTACCGAGTTCAGCGCGTAGCGCCACAACGGTGTCCCTCCCACCGTGGCGATTTCACGCAACACGTCCAGCGACAGCTGTTCGGGCCAGGGTCGCAATGGTGAAGACAGGATCGCCTGGGTGGTGCGAAAGGAGCTCACCAGCATCCAGTAGTACGGGTAGAGGCAGATTACGCTGACCAACGTCGCAGTGATGATCGCCAGCGCTTTCAGCCAGGGGGAGGGTCTTTGCATGGGCAATCAGCCTGCTGGTCGCGTGCGCTGCAGCCGCATCAGGGCGGCCGCCAGGACGATCACAATTGCGAACAACACGCTGGCCATGGCGGTGGCTTCGCCGTAGCGCCCCTGGTCGAACAGCTGGTAGGCGTAGTAGCTCAGGAAGTTGGTGGCGTCGTTTGGCCCGCCCTTGGTCATGACCGCGACGACAGTGAAGGTCTTGAGGTACTGGATCAATGCGTACACGCTGTTCACCAGCAGCGCTGGACGCAGCTGTGGCAACACCACATGCCAGAACTTCTGCCAGGCGCCAGCGCCATCAATATCGGCAGCTTCCATCTGGCCCTTGTCGCACAGGGCCAGGTTGGCCAGAAAAATTACCACGTAGAACCCGACGTGGTGCCATAACTCGGCAATCAGCACTGCCTGCAATACAGTGGAGGTGGAGGCGAGCCCACCAAAGGTGGGCAGATGGAGCGCCGCCAGTGCCATGTTGAGTGCGCCAAAACTCTGGTCGTACAACCAGCGCCAGACCACGTAGCCAGCGATGTCCGGAGTGACCACCGGAAGGAAGATCGCCAGCTTGAAAAACGTGCGCCCGCGCCCGACGAGCGCCGAGTGCAACAGCAAGGCATACAGCAGGGCCAGCGTAATGGTGCTGACCACGGCCAGAAAGGTGTAGAGCAGGGTGCGCCACAGCGAGGCGACAAACACCGGGTCAGCAAAGATGGACACATAGTTGGCCAGCCCGACCCAGGTTGGATTCGGCTTGAGGGCTGTCGCCGATGCTGTGAATGAGGTCTGGATGGAAAGGATGATGGGCCAGACGCCGAACACCGCCGTCAAAGCAGCAAATGGCAATACGAACAGCCAGAAGATGCCCACCGGCGGCATGCGGTCGGGCAGCAGCGGTCGCGGTGGTCCGTGTGCGGTTGCGGCATTCATCGCAGGGCCTCGCCGCTGCTGGCGTCGAACAGATGCATGTGTTCGCCTGGCAGGTAAACCATGGTGCGGCTACCGGGTTTGAGGTCGAAGTCAGCGCTGCAGCGTGCCACCAACTCCGCATCTCCTACCTGAAACGTCACCAGCGTCTCCGCGCCCAAGGGTTCGGTGATGACAACGGCGGCGTTGGCTGGCGCGCCGCCGTTGTCGGCCAGGCTGATGTTTTCCGGTCGGATGCCAAAGGTGTGTTTGGTGGCGGAAGCCGCACGTTGCGCCAAATCGGCTGGCAATAGTAGGGACAGAGTTCCGAGCAGGACATGGCCGCCCTCGATCCGGCACGGCACCAGATTCATCGGCGGTGAGCCGGTGAACCCGGCTACGAACAATGCCGCCGGCGAGTTGTAGATCTCGCCGGGCGTGGCGTACTGCATCCGGTGTCCGGCACTGAGCACGCAGATACGGTCGGCCAGTGTCATGGCCTCGACCTGGTCGTGGGTCACATAGACGATTGTGGCACCCAGGCGCTGGTGCAGCTTTTTGATCTCGGTGCGCATTTGTCCGCGCAATTGTGCGTCCAGATTGGACAGGGGCTCGTCGAACAGGAACACTTTGGGTTGGCGCACGATGGCCCGGCCGATGGCCACGCGCTGGCGTTGTCCGCCGGACAGCGCGGCCGGTTTGCGCTCGAGCATGTGCTCGATCTTGAGCAGGCGCGCCGCGTCCATCACGCGTCTCTGGATTTCTGCCTCCGGCGTCTTGCGCAGGCGCAGTCCGAAGGCCATGTTGTCAAACAGGCTCTTGTGCGGGTACAGCGCGTAATCCTGAAACACCATGGCGATGTCACGGTTGCGTGGGGGCTCATCGTTGACCCGTTTGCCGTCGATCAACACGTCGCCCCCGCTGATGCCCTCCAGCCCGGCGATCATGCGCAGCAAGGTGCTCTTGCCGCAACCCGAGGGTCCGACAAAGACCACGAACTCGCCGTGCGCGATCTCGAGGTCGATACCGTGGATGACGGTGTTCTTGCCGTCGTAACTCTTGACGACCTGCTGGAGCTGGACGCTGGCCAAACCGCAGTCTGCCGGTTACTTCTTGGCAGCGAGCTTCACCTGCAACTCGCGCATCTCGTTGCCCGTCTCGCTGATGAAGGCTTTCCAGTTGCCAGGTGGTTTTGCCAGCGCGCCCAGCAGCTTGCGGTGGTAGGCGGCCTCCAGCTCCGGGTACCAGGCGTGGATGGACTCCGGGAAGTCATAGGCGGCAAGGTTGTGGTTGGCGAGAGCGAAATACCGCTGGCGCTCTGAGAGTGCCGACAGGTCCAGATCCTTGCGCACACCCGAACCGACGTTGTCCAACGAGGCCTGCTGCGCTTGCTTGCCCAGCATGAACTTGGCGAATTCGATGGCGATGGCCTTGTTTGGCGAATTCTCCGGCACCGCCACGCCGCGCATGCCGCCGATCACGACCGAGTTCTTGCGGCCGTCAAACGCTGGCCAGGGGCCAACCAGGAAGTCGCCATTCAAGACCGAGGCACCGTCCCACTTCTTGACGTTCCAGTCGCCAACGCGGAACATGCCGGCACGTCCACCTTCTATCAACTGGTACATCTCCCCGAAGGAGTGGTTGATGGTGTCTGGCGCCAAATACTTGTAATCGGTGAAGGCTTTCAGAACTTCTTCCAGCACCTTGGCGCGGGCCGGCTCATCTAGCACCACCTTGCCTTGTGCGTCAACCAGGGTGTTGCGCAGACCGGAGCCAAACAGGAACAGGTCGATCATGTGGATCAGATCGCGCGGCTTGGCTGCTTGCAGCGCCATACCGAAAGTATTGGCCTTGCCGTCCCCATCCGGGTCGTTGTCGCGAAACTTCACCGCCACACGCTGTGCATCAGCCCAGGTTGCGGGGAACTTCTCGCCGACCTTGTCGAGCCAACTCTTGCGCACGCCAAAACCCATTTGCACCCGCTGGATCGGCAGGATGATCATCTTCGAGCCGTGGGTGGCCACGCGTAGATCGTCCTCTGTGAGGAAGGACTTGTCGGAAACCTGCGCCAGCACCGGGCGCAAGTCCATCAACTTGTTGGTCTGTTCGGAGACACGGATCACACGCTCGTAGTTGTTGTACAGCAAGTCGGGTGCAGTGTCGGTGTTCAGGGCCGAAATGGAGCGCCCGAACCATTGGTCGGTGGGGTAGTTGATGGATTTGACGGTGACGCCAGGCCGTGTCTTGGCGAACTCGGTCCCCATCGCCTGGAACCATTTGATGCCGTTGTCGCCCAGGTCATGCCATACAACCAGTTCCTGCGCCGATGCCTGGCCCAGGACCAACGCAGTGGCCGCAGCGGCCAGGGTTCTGAGCGCCTTCTTGATAATCATGTCAGTCTCCTTGTGGTGTGAATACGGAAAAAAACGCAGCGTTTTGTCAACCGAGGGAAAACGTTTACCTAAAATTTTCCTGCTGCAACCGATAATCCGCAATACTGGTATTCCCTGATATGGTCAAACCCAATTCCAGCCGACGTTCGACGTCACTGACTGACGCTACTGCAGTTCCAGATCCCGTGCCGTCCGGCAACCGTGACGCGGTCTCGATTTCAGCGGTGGCGGCCCATGCTGGCGTATCGATTGCGACGGTGTCCCGGGTCGTGAATGGCGTCTCGAACAAGGCTTCTCCGGCAACCACGGCGCGCGTTCAGGCTTCCATCAGCAGCCTTGGGTACCGACCGACCGGCGCCGGTCGCGCGTTGCGCAGCGGTCAAAGCCGTCTGGTGGCGCTGCTGGCGGCCAATATGGCCAACCCGACCATGCCAGCCATAGCGGCGGCTGCGGAAGTCGCCTTGCGCCGCGCAGGTTTTGTGATGGTACTGTGCGACACCCACGACAAACCGGAACTGCAGGACGAGTACCTGCTGGAGATGCGTTCCCAGTACGCGCGTGGCCTGGTCCTGCTCGGCGCGGTAGACAGCCCGGTACTACGCGACTTTGTGCGCTCCGGCGAGACACTGGTGTTCGTCAACCGCCGCTCGCCGATTGCCGGTGCGCCACAGCGCTACGTCGGTATCGACAATACGGCGGCCGGGGCGGAGGTGGCACAGTGGATGGTGGCCCAGGGTTTCGGCGACATCGCCTTGATCCACGCGCGGCTGACTTCGTCCGCGACGGCCGAGCGTGTTCTCGGATTCCGTCAGGCCTTGACGCAGTCTGGTGTGCGGTTGCGCAAGAGTCAGATCCAGACGGTGGCCGGGGCGGAGCATTTGCAGATCGGTTACCAGGCAATGGCGAATCTGCTACGGCAGACACGGCCGCCCCGCGCTGTGTTCTGTACCAGTGACCTGATCGCCTACGGTGCACAACGGTGTGCTGTCGAGGCTGGGTTGAATGTCGGTCGCGATCTGGTCCTGGTTGGTTTTGACGATAGCCCGATCAACCAGTGGATCGCGCCGTGGTTGCACGCGGTACGTGTGCCATACGCAGAGTTCGGTGACGCCATCGTCGGTGCGCTTGCCGGTGCCCCGGACCAGACCATCATCCTGCCGCATGTGTTTGCGCCGCGTATGCCGCGTTAGCCGTGTGGCAACCAGCGCCGTTGCGCCGCCATTCTCCTGGCCGCCTCAAAACGCACGACGCCGCCAAGCTCGCGCTGCGCTACCGGCCAGAGTTTTAGCAGCAGTTCCGCCGTCGCCAGCGTATCGGCCGCGGCCTGGTGCCGCACGGCACAGGTAATCTGCAACTCGGCCATCCACTCGTCAAGCGAGCGGGCGCGTACCTTCGGGTGCAGCACCGCTGCCAGCGGCTCCAGGTCGAGCCAGGGGTTGTCCGGTCGGCGCAGCTGTACGGCGTCGAAAGCGCGCAGGATCAGCGACTGGTCGAACGCGGCATGAAAAGCGATGAGCGGCGCGCGCCCGATGAACCGCTCAAACGCTCCCAATGCCAACGTCGGCTCCACGCCGTCGCGTTGCGCGCCAACGCCGATGCCGTGCAGCAGAATATTCGCCTTGTCGGCGAGTTTGACCTGGTGGCGAAACACCACTTCGAAACTGTCGCCCAGCGCGATCCGGGCGCGCTTGCCGTCGGTGTGGACGGCAATCGCAGCGATCGCCAGCAGCCGGTCCGTCTTTGGATCGAGGCCGCTCGACTCCACGTCCAGCACCACCCAGCGGCTGTCGTCCGGCGCTGGCGCCCTGCGCAGGCTCTGCGACAAGGTTTGCATCAGGTTCACCGCTGGTAGTCCATTTCCAGCCGTTGCTGCAGGCGGCGCGCTACGCGAAAACTTTCCTTGAGCATGCGCTGGTCGATCTCGTTGAGGCTGGCGAGTTCGACTAGATTGGCATTGGCCGGCGCCACCGCTGGCCGCGCCAGTTGCACCTGCAGCCGGAGCATCTGCAGGAACTCGAAGGCGGCGATCCAGGCCTGGCTCTCCTGTGCCGGACTCTGCAGCAGAGGGCCCAGCGCCTCAAAGCGTTCCCGCGTATTGGTGGCGCGGACCCCGTACGCCAGCGCATACAGGCGCGCCACATCGACAAAAATTGCCGTACCCTGGTGTTTCAGGTCGATCATCGCGCGCCCCTCCACAGCGTGTGTTTCCAGGCCACCAAGCCAGTTCAGCGGCGCACGGCTGCGCAGACTGTTGACGGCCATCTGCTGGATGAAGCGCGGCACGCCGGGGGCGGTGGCGCCGATCGTTGCGACCAGCGCGTTGGTCAACGCCGCGTTTCCGACCAGCGGCCGCAGGTCGAAAAAAATGCTGGCGTTGAGCAGGTCGGCTGGGGCTCCACGCTCCATCCAGTCGCCAAACCGCTGCTGCCACTCCAGCACGCTCAGGCAGCATTGCGGGTTGGAGGCCATCACGTTGCCCTTGCACAGCGGGTAGCCGCACTGGTCCAGCGCCGTATTCACCCGCTGCGCAAACGCCAGCCAGCGCGGCCGGTCAGCTTGTGCGTCCTCACTGGCGAACACCAGTCCGTTGTCCTGGTCGGTCGAGATGGTTTGTTCGCTGCGGCCTTCGGAGCCAAAAGCGAGCCAGCAGGCGCGCTGCAGGTCCATGCCCATTTCCAGCGCCAGCAGCGTGACCAGGCGTTCTGTCAGCACGTCGTTGAGGTGGCTGATCAACTGCGTCAATTGGCGCGCGGCGACACCTTGTGCCAGCAGCGAGTGTGCAAAACGGCGGATGTCCTTTGCAGCCAGCGCCAGCGCGTCAACCGTTGTGGCGCTGCGCAGGGCCGAGCTCACGTTCTTCAGCGACAGCCGCTGCAAGGCGAACAGGTCGCGCTCGGACACGATGCCCACCACTGCGCCGTCGCGGGTGACGGGAACGTGGCGAATCGAGTGGCGCGACATCAGCAGCGCCGCGTCCTGCGCCGTATGTTGCACAGTGAGCGAGAACACCGGGCTCGACATGATGCTGGAAATGGGGGCATCCAATTCGGCGCGCGCCAGCGCGACCCGCTCCAGGATGTCGTGCCGCGTCAGGATGCCCAGGGCGCCGCCGCGCTCATCGCCAACCAGGATGGATCCGATCCGCCGTTCCTGCATGGTTGTCAGTGCCTGCCTCAGGGGCGTGTCTGGCCCCACGGAAACCGCTGCTTTCAGGTTGAGTTGCGCCAGTGGCGTCTCCAGTGACTGTTCTTCCAGCGCCTGGGTCGAATAGGTCTGCTGCGTCTGCTGGCGCGACAGCGCCAGGTAGCGCAGTGCGCGCTGGCCGAGGAACGCGGCGAACGGGGCGCTGCTGTCGGCGAGGCGGCGCACATCGGCGACCGGCACCAGCAGGCAGAACACATCGCCGTGGGCCTGGTAGGTGGCAGCGACCGCGCGCGCACCCATCACCGCACCGACCGGAAAGATGTCGCCTGCGTCGTACTCGAACCCGGCGTTTGCCGTATTGGCGCCGACCCGACCCGTCACATGGCCCTGGCGGATGCAAACCAGGTGCGCAGGCGGTCCGTCGGCCGGCGAGAGCAGGGTTTCACCGGGTGCAAAGTAGGTCTGCTGGGCCGCCGCCAGGAACTGGTTGAGATGTTCTTCCTGCATCTGCGCGAACGGCGGATAACGCGTCAAAGCCTGGCGCAGGTTGGCAAACAGGCTGGTCGATGGCTGGGAAGTTGCGGACATTGGCCAAGGCGTTCGGACAGTGGGCAGGGAATCGATTGTGCCGCCTGTGGTGGCCGGGCAGTTGACCCAAGTCTAGTAACTCTTGCGCGGACTTGACGCTCCGCGCCTTTGAGCCAATTGCTTGGCTCACCTGCCTATGGTCTTCCTTCGGCTCACCGACAAGGTTGGCCAGCGCGCCGGGCGTCCGCGCCGTGTCGCTTGCGCACTCGCGCAGATGATGCGTTTGGTACAGCACGGGATTGGCGCGACCATCGTAATAGCTGCGCGTGACTGTGTGGCATGCGCGAATAGCTCCAGCGCCCCGGCACAGCCACCCGCCACACCCGAATGGATCACTTCATGGTCACGAACTGAGCTAGCCTGACGATCCGCACCGTCGCGTCGCTCCCGGAGGTCTGGGGTAGGGTATGTCGCCGACCAGCGACTACACCGGGCGTGTCGGGTGAGCCGCGCCGGGCAGACGGAATTATTCGCGCATGCCTTCGAGCCAGGCACGCCAATCTGGTGGTCACGCCAGTTACATCGCGTGCAACAAAAACCATCTGCGCGATTGGAGTCGGCCCGGTGCGGACGCCCGGCAGGCTGGCTCATTGGCACCGACTGCCGGAGGTATCGTTGCATTTGCAGCAACACGACCCGAACGAGAAGAAGTCAAAGGTCTGCGAAGCGTGCAACACCGGACCAGCCCCCCGACCAGCACAGCCCGGCGTCAATGGCCACAACACCGGGTCAGTGGTAGACCTCAAACAAACCGGCCGCGCCCATGCCGCCGCCCACACACATCGACACCACCACGTTTTTGGCCTTGCGCCGGCGGCCTTCGAGCAGGATGTGGCCTGCCAGGCGTGCTCCGGTCATGCCGAACGGATGGCCAATGGCGATCGAGCCGCCATTGACGTTGTAGATTGCAGGGTCGATGCCGAGTTTGTCGCGGCAGTACAGACATTGGCTGGCGAACGCCTCATTGAGCTCCCACAGGTCGATGTCGGACACCTTCAGGCCGTGGCGCTGCAGCAGCCGCGGAATGGCGAAGACTGGGCCGATGCCCATCTCGTCGGGCTGGCAACCCGCCACCGCCCAGCCCTTGAACGCGCCCAGTGGCTGCAGGCCGCGCCGCTCTGCCTCGCGCGCTTCCATCACCACAACCGCAGCGGCACCGTCCGCCAACTGGCTTGCATTGCCTGCGGTGATGAACTTGTCCGGGCCCTTGACCGGCTCCAGTTTGGCCAGGCCCTCCAGTGTCGTGTCCGGGCGGTTGCATTCATCCTTATCGACTACAACGTCCACCATGGACTCGGCCTTGGTGTGCTTGTCCACCACCTTCATCTGCGTCTTGACGCTGATGATTTCGTCCTTGAACTTGCCGGCCTTCTGCGCTGCCGCCATGCGCTGCTGCGATTGCAGGGAGTACGCGTCCTGGTCGGCGCGGCTCAGTCCGTAGCGTGCGGCGACGATGTCGGCAGTGTCGATCATCGGCATCCAGAAATCGGGGTACAGCTCGGTCAGGTGCGCATCCCGCCCGCCGCCACCACCGCTGTCTCTTATACACATCTGAC
>ENA-ORBV01007040-ORBV01007040.1-microbial-mat-metagenome-genome-assembly--contig:-NODE-7040-length-19495-cov-7.167731_pt1 | contig 19495 bp, 14 predicted proteins | sample MGYA00237777_ERZ505514 | MGnify/ENA primary metagenome ERZ505514 (study PRJEB26160, sample SAMN06269048) | microbial mat metagenome | isolation source: Oligotrophic lake microbial mat | place... | reverse complement strand
TTTTCAAGCAGAAGACGGCATACGAGATTCGCCTTAGTCTCGTGGGCTCGGAGATGTGTATAAGAGACAGCGTTGCTCCTCTGCTCTTCCTGACGCTGCCATCTTCCACAAGCAAGGTTACAGGAAATGTAGAATCCTGATCTCCCTCGAAGCCAACAGTCTCGACAAGAATATAGTCAAACTCGCCCCCCGTTGAAGAAATCCATTCAACCCCGCAACCCAATTGATCCGGAATCACTTCAGCACACTTCAGACTATCGCACTCGCCAGTATAGATTGTGACCCTGGCGGGACAAGCCAAGGCCCGTAAAATATCGCCAGTCCCCCGGACAGCGAACCAAGCCCCAAGAACAGGCAAATCAAAGTCATTGACATTGAACCCTGCATTACACGCTAGCACGTCTCCACTCATTGGCGATGCATGAGCCGTAACCTGTTGTCCACGACGAATTGGCTTCGATCGTTGGCATGTGTCGAGCTCCAAATCTTTGACCAATGTGACCGGAGCAAGTTGGATGTTTTGCGGCGCTGTTGCATTTGTTGGAGACTCATCGGCAACGGGAACAACGTCCATGTCTTCCAACTTTAGAGAGATGGGCGCCGTGAAGCCTTCGTCCTCATCGTACTGGATGCTTTGGACCAAAATGTAATGGGTCTTGCCTTCCTCGGACTGCCATTCCATTCGACAACCAAACTGCTCAAACGTAAGCTCTGAGCAGGTCAATGCGCCGCAACTCGCTCCGTCGAGGATGGTAAGTCTTGCTGGACAAGAAGACGCTCGCAACATATGGCCAGTGCCAACGATGCTGAACCAAGATCCTAGCATTTTTACTTCAAGGTCGCTCACGCTCATTCCGTTACTTTCGCCTTCACAATAACCAATGTTTTCGCTGAGCGGTCTTAGATTTGCTGAGACGCTCGCACCGATAATTCCCTCTTGTGCGTTTTCGCAGGCGTCCAAGTCGATGTCTGTCACGCTTGGTATAAGGACTAGAGTGGAACCGTGTACGGCGTCGCCGACCGCATTGAGATTCTCATCCGCCGACACTGCTTCGTCCTGAGCGCCATTTGCATCTGTTGTTGTATCTCCGGAGTCGTCAGCGGGTATGATAACGAGCGTGGTCCCCGATTCGTCGTCCTCTGACACTGCGTCCTGGGTAGAATTATCAAACGGAATGATGACGAGTGTAGTTCCCGACTCGTCATCCTCCTCTTCTGTAGATGGAATGATGACGAGTGTTGTCCCCGACTCGTCGTCAACCTCCTCTGTAGACTCAACCGTGATGGTCAATTCCACGGGCATGTCTGTTGGCTGTCCATCTCCACTGTACTCAATGTTTTGCACCAAAAGATAGTCGACTTGACCGACGTCTGAAGATTGCCATTGCACTTCACACCCCTCACCGTCAAATGTGCTATCTTGAATACATTCCAGCGTGTCACAGTTTACTCCTCGATAGACACTCACAAGTGCAGGACAGGAAGAGGCCTTCAAGACGCCACCCGTTCCCTGTACGGCAAACCATATTCCCATGACTTGCACAAATGGATTGTTGAGTTCAAAACCACCTTCACAATCCTCAATATTGCTATTTGCAAAATCAAACACATGAGTAGCTTCTGCGCTGATGGATTCTCCTTCATGAACCGAAATGGCATGGCTGCATTGACTTGTATCCACTGCTTCATTTGTCGGAACAACTACAAGGTCGGAGGGGACGGAATTCATGGGTTCATCGTCCAAGCTTGAATCTACTACAGAAGATACTTCGTCGTCTTCGTCAGATTTCTAGTTATTCGTTGAAAATTGGCGAGACAATAGCTGTGAGATTATGGCTGATATTCAACACACATTTCACTGCTAAGATCCTATCGACCACCTACGCACCGTTATCTTGTGACTACCGTATACCTGAGGAACGGGAACGAGAGAAGAACAAACATGGTAAGACAAAGATTGCGAGAGGCGCCCACGCTCCATACTGCTATTCTGGAGGCAAGTGATGCAGTAGCTTTATAATAATAAGGGAGCTACACACACGTCCGTACCTGGCTCTTGCTACTTTTAGATTTCTTGCTCTTCCGTATCTTATCCATGACACCTTTTTTGAGCATGGCACCCAATACCCTGCTTTCAAGCTCTCGCTCCGCCGTCTTTGGAGTCCGAAGGCCTCGCACCGTCCGCCTTGTTCTTGATCGTTCTACTTTTACTGGGCTTTTGTCATGATCTTGAGCAGCAGAGATCACGCTCCCAAGCGTTGCCACAGTTAGAAGCACCCAAAGTGCTTTGGACGAGATCACCATCTTGATACAACGACACGATAATTTGGTATTTCTCTAATAGTTCGATGAATTTTTCACTTGCTAACGGAAATTACAAACTACGTCTTTCCAATTTCTGATGAGCTTGACTCGGTTGTTGGTGTTGCCTTTAACGAGGTATTAACACAGTGTCGCCTCTTCTTTACCACATCCTAGCTAGAAGCGACAGCAGACTTGGTTGATAAACAATCGTCGTCCCGTCAAGGTACTGAACGGCAAATTGCGTCGCTCTCACTTGTACAGATGTGATGATACTGATCCGTGGAACCTCTTGTATGCTCGACAAAGATGGCCTTGGCATGCTGTTTACTGGTTGTAGTAACGGAGACAAATTTTGTCCACGTCCCACGGTTCGACTAAGTAATTTGAATTTGTCTAAGTATTTATGGTACTTAGCTGAATGTGACTAGCCGAACCGGCGCGACGATAAATCTAGTTGGGTTGGCCTTCTCGTGGATCATCTCTTTCTTGGAGTTTCCACAGTGACAGATTCATGCTGAACAGAAGCAAACAGTGACTGATTTATGGTAAATTGTTTTGGAAACAAATAGAAAACAATTTCTTTTTGATGGTCCTCACAGTGCTTCCAATTGGACATCAGCTGGGCAAACATTGCACCCAGTGAAATCTGTTGTGGCTTCATGCATTGGGCTGGCTCGTTCATCATTGATTGACTCATCAGCGTTGGGGTGGTCTGTTTTGCACACTTGTGAAAGCGCAGTCTGTGTCCACAGGCACGACCGATTTTGTTGTCAGAGTCAATGAGAAGTTGTGGGTTGGATTTGGATTGTTTGAGAATTGCAATTCTGTCTTTGACACACATGACGCAGTTTGCAGATTGACTGAGCACTGCTGTCTGGCCAGATGTCAAGTGGTTTGGGATCAATCATTTGGGAAACTGCCAGCAACCACACCAACAACAACCACTAGGATCAACATCATGATCTCCCACAGAGAGCACACCCAAAGACTTCAAGGAGATCATCAGTTGTGGTTGGTGCGTTTTGGAAATCAAAGATTGAAAACAATCTGTCAATGGCAGCTGATGCTGTGCAGAACAAAATCACACTCAAGAAGCAACGATGCACCCCATCATCACTTATCAAATTGGCTGGCCTTCCCATGGGTGCCTCTGTCTTGTTCAAACAGTCTCAAACATGCTTGTCAGAAACCCAGGGTCACAAAATTCACAAAAAACTTCATTGACCTTGGCAACATGATGTCAAATTGAGCAAAGCAAATCACAAGACTTAAGTTTTGGTTTGCGTGTTCAGAATCCAGCAAGGGGCACATCATGCAACTGTGCTTGACTGCTTGCAACTCACATTGTTCTTGCTGTTGAATTTTGTGTGTCATCGCAATGACATCGGGTCACTCAATTTAGTTCAATCAAAAATGCATTGATTTTTGGTCCTGTTCTTGTTGCCACTCACACATTGCTAGAAATGTGCTAGTTTTGCTTGACACAATTGTTTCCTGTGTGGCAACAAAGAAAACTTTGACACAATGTCTCAAACAGTCAAATTGGTCAATGCTCAATGCAAGGAACTGAATTGAATCATCATTGTCACCCAAACTCTTGCTGCATTGTCTGTTCTGCTACTGGCCAGCAGCAACCACAGCACAGTTGTGCTCTGCAATGCCAAGCTTGCTGCTTTGCCACCTCTGGCTCTCAGCAACACCAGAACCGTGTGAGCTGCGAAAAGGTTGTCAGTTGATGGCCTTTCACCTGTCAAAGATGCACAGGAACAGCAGTGAACAACGTCAGCGTGGTTCCTGTGCACGAATCGCTGTGACCATGGATCCGGCACATCAGCACTGAGGGATCATTTTTTTAGGCGAGTGCCCTGCGAAACAAAGGTTCGCACAATCTGAAGTCGGTTGGATGCAGGTTGGAGTCGTTGGCACTGTTCGCCCATCGAGAGTGCAGAACTTCAGAGCCACCGCTACCGAGCCAAATGAATGGATTTCCACCTTGGGCAGCATGTCGGCAGGAGGTTCTCGCACAGCAAGGTCCGGCAAATCGTGCCATGCGCGCCGGCACACCATTTCAAGAGTTTCAAGAGCATCAAGCGTTTCAAGCGTTTCAAGAGATAGCAACACATTTCAAGAGTGTTTCAAGAGATAGCAAGAGTCATCAAGAGTTTCAAGAGCACGTTTCAAGAGCTCTTGAAACTCTTGAAACGCCTGGCGCGCACCGACAAGCTAGCAAAATTACCAGAAGCGCGCCGGCATGGGTTTCAAAATCGTTTCAAGAGTTTCAAGAGCATCAAGAGTTTCAAGCGTTTCAAGAGATAGCAACACATTTCAAGAGTGTTTCAAGAGATAGCAAGATTTATCAAGAGTATCAATAGTTTCAAGAGCATGTTTCAAGAGTGACTGATGAAGCACGACTCGTTTCTGTTTACCGAACCTCGCAGGCAGTATTAGTTTCGTAGAATGTTTGTAGACCAACTTTTCCCGCGATCTTTCCATGTCCCTTTCCGAACTTGGTCTCAACATCTGAAGCAACTCCGGATGCCGTCTCTCCCTGTCTGAGTTCTGTGACGATACAACCTGCAACGAAGCTCCCATTTTGAGCTGCGTAGCAAAGAATTGGCCGACGTTGCTTACAATATTTTGCACACTTTGCGTCAAAAGTATATCTTTGATTTCGGGTCTCAACTTGTTGTGCAAGGCGGTGACCGGTGTCAGGAGTTGAACGGTGTGCTTTTGGGCGATTGTGACTTGATCCAGTCTGACCGTTTTCTTAGATCGACTATTCAAGTCGCTTGTGCTCACTTGAGCCGCCAAAGAGAAGGCTCCATAGCTTGCATCCAAACCAACACCCACGGCAAATTCCGCAGCCGCAGTTGTGGCTGACGTAGACGCGATTCGTTTGTGCGTGGCTCTTGGAAGGTGCTGGATAGTGACGTCTGCCGCCGTGAGTTGGAACAGACTTTGACCAGTCGCAATGAGATTGGGCTCTTTGGCATCTGTTTTGAAGGCTTTCGAGATGATATCAATCTCTTTTCTTGGTGGCAACGTGGGGGTGGCAGCAGTAGGAGTGGCCGTCGTAGGGGTGCTGGTGGTCGGAGCAGGTGTTGCAGGGGGGCTGTTGGTGGGAGCGAGAGTTGCGGGAGAAGGCCCTGGCGCAGTCGTAACGGGAGCCTGGGTATCGTCATCACAACCCTCGGTATCTTGATATGGATCAAAGATTCTTGTGACAGCCTGGACAATGCCTTGTACACTGTTTCCGAGCCACGATAATAAGTTTGGTTGTGTTTCTTCTTGAACTCTTCTGACAATGCCTTCGCTGGAGTGTTTCCTCACATGCTGATGCTCTGGCTTTCCCCCATGTGCTTCGAGGCTGTCATTACCCTCAGCTGTACGCAATAATGCTGCAATTAAAAAAATTGTATCAAAATTTTTGGCGTCTTACTTTGATTTTTTGTGTTCCAATTTTGTGAGACAGCTGACGATTTGTTGGCTTCAATTTCGACTGCTGCTTCTGGAAATGTCAGCAGCAGGATCTTGCACGTCCTGTGCCACCTTGGCTGCACCAAGAGCGTCGAAGGGAATGGATACCCCAACAGTGGCATCGACAGCATGTGAACACAATGAAAGTCATTGTGCGACAGAACCGAGTGTTTTCAAGGTCCCTTTCCCGTGACCGTCCGAAATCGACACTTGTGCTCTCCCCCTATGTTTTCCCAGGAGCGACAAGGAAATTCGAACTTGTTCTTGGCCCAACATTCCCAACTTCCGTGGCTGTGGCTAGTACCAAACGGTCTTCTCTTGTGTCACTCCGCACTGCTGCTACTGGTTAGCATAGTTGATGTGTGTTTTTCCCTAAATCTTCTCCAGTAGCAGCCAGTAGTGCAGCTCCCCCGGCATAGCACGACACCCGTGCACGATGACATGATCGTTGCTTGGATAATGTGTGCGGCTACTTGTTTGGCTGCACGCACACCTTTCTCTTTTTATAATAACTGGTTTAAAAATTTGAAACACGATTTCTCTCGTTTGACGTCATCGGATGTCGTGCGCACAAAGGATTTACGAAAGATCCAACTTTTTCACTGGTGAGGGTTAAAAAGATCCAACACCCGGGCGGTCAAACGCAGTTTTCGATTCATTCAAAAATAATGGCGTCAATCAAATCACAAGGAGCAACAGCAAACAGCACGCCCATAGGTTCTCAAAAATGCTAACGAAATAAGCGACTTCTCATCAGAGAATGAACAACTAAACAGTGCCCTTTGCTTCCTAGACTGAATCTCATAATCACTTCCCGATCCAAGTGCCTATCTTGTTATCTGAATTTTCTCTTCAGTATGACGATTCCCTTGGTCGGCTATGCGGATCGATTATCGGTCCGTCCTGGCGAGACCATCCAGTTTCATGTCTCGCATCAATACGGCAATACTGATGACACGTCCAGCAAAGTTGTAAAAACCCAGTTGGTTCGCGTCATTTGTGCCGATCCTCATTCCACGGATGCGGGCATCCAACTAGAACCTTTGGCAGAGGAAATCCAAGCCACATTGGAATGTTTGCAAGAACCAGGACCTTGTTCGACCCAATTGGGATCGCACGCGGAAATTCCATTGCCCTTGGCGTGGAGGAAGTGTTGGAATGGTGCCGAAGGAACGGGTGCTGGCAGTGGCATGTCCTTTGTGGCGACCATAATGCCCACTCTTCTTCCCCATGCCTCACAACAAACGATTGCGTCCATTGCCAGTAGCACTGAGTCGTCGTCCTCGACAATGTTTGAATGTTATTTGGATCCACAAGGACGACTGGGTGCACGCTTTTCCCTACCATCCTCATTTGTGGCAGAAGAAAATTTGGATACGAAAGTGGTAGTTTCTTGTGCCAAGAGTTTGCTTCCGAACCACTGGGTAACGATTGGTTGTACCTTGGATGCCACGTTGGGCCAAGTTCAACTGGCGTGGACACCAGTGAATGAAAGCTTGTCTTCAAGTCGAGGAGGAGAATCTGTCACGGCTAAATTTGTACCTACACCAGCAACATCCACCACCACTCCTACAAATGTAGAAACCGAGGAGAACGACAATACTCCTGATTTATTATTACTCTTGGCTGCCTCTCGACAACACAGCATCTCCCAATTATCTTCGTCCTTTTCCAACCATTTCAATGGTCGCATCGAGCATCCAAAGTTATGGACGACGGATATTACGACAACGGTAGCAGCAGTTTCCTCCTCCAGAAATGACGTCCGGCACCAAAAACACAACTTACTGGAACTGCTGCAACAACGACAACCTTTTTCCACTCTCTCCCCAACGATTATCATGACAAGTACAGGTTCCACAATCCTCCTTCCTCCTCCAACAGCCGCTTGGGATTTTAGTCTCGAAATGACTTCCCAAACCATTATGGATACAGGACTCCACCAGTTGCACGGTCGCCTCGTAAATGCCCCAACACGGGCTGTCCGCTCGTCCCAGTGGACGGGACGAGAAATGTGTTGGCGATATGCCCCGCACGAATATGCCGCCATTCATTTTCATGACGACGATTTCAGTACTTGTCATTCGAGTACGAAGGATGAAAGTACAGCCGCGACAAGTCGCCAAGACGAAATGGATTGGCCCGTTTGTTATCGATGGAACGTTCCAGACAATTTGAAGTCGGGAAATTATGCTCTTTTATTAAAAGCCACGGCCACAGCTACAAAGGATACTTGCGACCTGCAAGAACAGCAAGAAGAACATTGCTACCAAGACAATATTCCCTTCTTTGTCGTACCACCCAAGGGCACCAAACAAGCCGATTTGGCTGTACTGGTATCGACCTTTACCTATGTCATTTATTCCAATCATGCTCGTTCGGAATGGCTCGACGATCCATCGTGGGAATCGGCATGGAAGTCGCAGACCCAACAGCATGATGGATATCCTTACAATCCACGAGAACACCCTGACTATGGATGGTCTACGTACAACAATCATTCCGATGGCAGTGGTGTGAGTTTGGCATCGTGGCATCGGCCCATGTTGAATCTTCGGATTGGGTACATTACCTTTCCTTATCCGGAAAAGAATGGATCCGGTCTACGCCATTATACCGCCGATACGCATTTGACGGCTTGGTTGGAAGCACAAGGGATTGAGTATGATATCATTACCGATTGGGAATTGCATACCGAAGGGAAACGTGTCTTGGAACCCTATCGGGTCGTCATGACGGGATCCCATCCAGAATATCATACGGAGGATTCGTGGAATGCATTGTTGGAATATCGCAATCACTGTGCCGGTCGCATCCTCTACATGGGCGGAAATGGCTTTTATTGGAAAATCGCTTTGAGTCAAAGCGATCATTTGATGGAAATTCGGCGTGGGGAGGGAGGGATACGTGCTTGGGCATCGGACCCGGGCGAATACTACCAACAGCTCGACGGACAATATGGAGGTTTGTGGCGTCGAAATGGAAAAGCGCCACAGGCCTTAGTGGGGGTGGGATTCACAGCACAAGGAGGATTTGTCGGGTCCTATTATAGAATCCACGAGGACGCTAGGTCGGATCCACGTACAGCATGGATGTTTGATGGAATACCCAAGGACACTCACGTGATTGGAAATCACGGCTTGTCCGGACTTGGTGCTGCTGGCTTTGAGTTGGATCGAATGGACATTGCTTTGGGAACTCCTGAGCATGCCATGGTTGTGGCTAGCTCGGAGGGACATGATCCGGAAGCACCTTGGATCTTGGTGTTTGAAGAACGATTGTCCACGCATGGCAATTTGGTAGGAGTTCCAGACAAGGACTTGATTCGGTCCGACATTACCTTTTTCGAAACACCGAATGGCGGCGCCGTATTTTCCACGGGATCCATCACCTACCTCGGATCGCTACTTACCAATGGCTGCGACAATGACATTTCCGTCTTGACCAAGAACGTCTTGCTCAAATTCCTCGACCCCGAGACTTCTTTCGTTGTCCCAGCATAAATGCGGTAATAGGAGAAACAAAGAGAAGCTACTGCTTCTATTGGAGGCTCCTAGTCTGCTACGAAATGGAATTAGGACAGCCACTGTATGAATTCTAACTCATAGACAAGTAAAATAGTTGTATTTGAATCATTATCTGTTTCCACGCCAGTTTCTGTCTAGGAATTCTGATCATGGTCCTCCTCCTACAGAAGGGTCCACTCGGTTGATACAAAATAATTTCGGATATTTTGACTCTAGACCGAATGGAAAGGTTTCCTTCCCTTGCTGAATCGCCAACGCCCATGCAGAGCAAAACAACGAGCATCGTGGACCCACTACCAGCTACTAATAGAAACACTTGGAATGTTTCGGGGCCCGAGGCTAGAGCGAGAGGCAGCTGCAGTATGCATTCTCCCTACACCTATCCCTTGGTGCCTATTATCGTCGCTATCCTATGTTTTGGAACAAGCCGTCACACGTTAATTACTTAAATATTCGGCACCACAGTTTCACTGCGAATATTATGCCGCTTGCTCCCGCGAGCTTTATTTTTTAGATGTGATTTCATTTTAATTCCATAGCATCTAGAGTACTGGTAGTACATTTCTCGAGCACTACAGTAGCGAGCCTGGTTGCTTTTATGACATGCCTAGACTCTTGAGACTCACACCCTCATCTGGGGGACTTGTACAGTAACCGTCCTCTGATCGGAGACACTGAGTGATGGACTCAATAGCGTTGACAATGGACAAATCAATTCCATTGTCTCGGACATAAAATGTCTTTAAAATCGAACCAGTTTTCAAAAACGATAGATAACGATTGGGTCAGCACAAAAAAATATCCAACAAACTGTCTGTTTTTGGGGGATCAACACAGACGCAAAAAAAGAACAATCACTCGTATCGTACCGTTCCATACTTGGCTTGAAGTCTCGTCCAAAAGACATTGGGAAGAGCAAATTTGACGCCATCGCCCACATTAAAGTTGAGAACATTTCCTTTTCCTCCAAATTGATCCACCACCAACACAACGTATTTGTCGTCTTTTTGTCCCTATTCATTATAAACCATTGGCGACAGAGCAAGAAATGGACGACGGAAGGTTAAAAAATTATGAATACGGACATGAAAATTCAAAATGTTGGTAATAAATGTCATCCACATTCATTTTGATGGACATACGATACATACCTCCTTTCCCAAATCCCAATAATCTCGAATGGCCAAACCGGGCGTATTGGGGTAGCTTTGGCACAAGACACGAACTCGAAATCCCGTATCCCTTTCCAAACTCGATAATAAATTGTCGAGGCGTTTGGCTTGACCCGACGTCAAAAATTTCTCGACTTGAATCACGTTCAATCCTTTTTCCTTGGGCAACAAATCGGGACGATCGACGGCTTCCAAACGAGCCGAGGCGAAATTAGGCATGGCGGTCAAGGCCAAGGACCCGGCAAGGAGAGACGAAATAATGGAACGGCGACTCAAAGGTGTTTGTTGTTGTGGTAGCACGTCATCCCCATTGCCAATCTGAGAATAAAGTTCACTTCTACGGGTGGATTGGACACCAGTCGCAGGCACAAAGGCACCGGATTCCAATGCCGAGCCGGCTAGCAAGAGGAAAGAGAGGATAGAGGCGGTCTTCATGTTGGTTGGTAATATTCGGTTGTATTTGTGGGACCTTCCTGCTGTGTTTGCTTTATTGTGATCTACTGAGGAAGCTGAGTGTCAACAGCGGCTGTGTCAACCACACTCATCACCATGGTCAACCATCAATGAGTCACATCAACGATCAGCGTGGTATCTTTTTCGAACTCATTCGCGGACACTTTTGGTTTTTCGTACGTGGTAATCTTTCTTAACCGGGTGGGAGAAGCAAGATCTTTCATTTCAGTCACTGTTGTTCGGGATTCATGAGATCCAAATGTTCCACTCTGTTCATCCTTGATGCAAAGTTCTCATGCATTTTCTTGTAGCACTAGCAATGTTTCCCAGAAACAGTAGATGAAGAAGAGTCAGTTCATTTCCTGCCTGATCATAAACTAATGGTTTGGCTTGTGTTTGATAAGTTTGTCAACAAATCATCACAACAACAAAGAAAATTGCTCTTCCGAAACTTCATTCAACATGCATTGTAAGTTGAAAGCCTGCTTAATCTTAGCTAAAACAGCCATCTGTTAAAACAATTGCTGACCAGCAGATTTTCCACTCAAATGGTGCTTTAGCAGCAGTCAAAAAACATTTCAAAACACTTGAAATTGTCATCCACATTGGCCACTTCTCTAGCTCACAAAAGTGTGCATTTCATCCTTGAATTGGAACATTGAACTTGCTAGAAGCAAGTGTCTAGGTGCCATCACTAGTTTTGACAATGACACTGCTGTCAGCCATTTGATGAAATTAATTTTGTGTTTTGTGTGTTTGGAGATGCACTGCACAGCGATGAAACAATTGATTGCAATCTCTTTTCTTGGATTCAGAGCTGTTTGCTGGCTTTGGAGCAATCCAATGAACAAGATTTAACAATCAAATTCCAATCAATGGGTGTGACCACCATTACTCAGTTTTCTGGTGCTTTCAGTCATGCCTCTGTACTAGCTAGCTAGCTAACCAGCCCAGTCACAGAGTCCTCAAAAGTGGATCCTGGAAGCACTGGTCGGCCAGAAAGCCGCACATATGCGCCAACAGCCAACACACTTTCGGCGGGACTCATCAGCTTTTATGTAATTTTAGCGAGAAAAGATGCGAAAAATCTTGAACATGTCTTCTTTCTTTATTACTGCATGGTGGTTCGTGGTTCGTCTACCAGCTACACTGTGTACCTACCAGTGCCACCCAGAGCCGGTGGCATTATCCAATTACTTCCAGCGATTCTGTGCTAATAAGACTGGAAACGGCGACGACTAGCAATCTATATAGCATGTCATATCCAAATATTGGAATAAATACTGGAAGAAAATGACGAGCGAAAGAGCAACCAGAGCAAGACGGAGATCCAAATGGAAATGGAGGTACACGACACCCGAAGATTTGACCCCGGTTCAGGAGCATGTGTTTTTGAACATGCAACTCCGAAAGAACCGTCGAGAGTTGTCAGGTACCAAATCGAGAGATAAATCGCTTGAGGTTACTTCTGTGGCGGTTGTTCTTGCCATTGTAATAGGCCTCACAGGCTGGGAGAGAGAAGACGAATTAAAAGATGACGAATTTGTTACCTTGACATTTGCAAACTGTGTGGTCATTGTCACTTGGATATTCGTGGCGTTTGTGATAACAACCTTTTTCGGGGAGAGTCGTTTCGGTGAGCTCCTTTCTTGGATGTTCGTATATCTGCCACTGTTCTCAGTCGTGATATCGTTTATGTTTGACACAAGGGAAGCCGCGCAGGACCAGCTAGCCATAGTTGCCATCAATGGGGCCATTGGAGTGCTATTATTGGCAGCAGAGTTGCTGACGGTTGCAATATTTTTCACAATACTCTATGCGAAACCTAAGCTGATGAATTCCGAGTGGTTCCGAGGCCAGTCGCGAGCTGCCAGATATTTTCGTGTCAACGTAGTAGGCGCCTTTACAATGACCTACAGAGGAGGGCCATTCCAGCTTTTTACAAAGCGGAAAGCCTGCAAATACGAAGGAGAAACAAATGATAAAGGTGAACCTCATGGAAAGGGCCGTTGGTATGATGATGACTATTACGGAGAAGTCCTCGTAGGAACCTGGCAAAATGGGCTCCCAGTCGGACCATTCATTTCAAGACATTTTGGAAGAGGCGATGTGTTTGCTGCTGTCCGAATCGCTCTTGTTCAAGCGACAGATGATGCATTCAATAAGTATAGCTTTTGGCCAAGCAATGAAAAACCAATGCAATGCGCAATTGCATCCGTGGAGTGCAGTGTTTCAGGGTCGTTTTACAACAACTTACCACATGCAGAAATATTATTTGGACCATCTCCTTTCAGCGTTGAGAGCTCGATCGATTATTTATGCAGTAAGCTGGTACATATAAGCTCTGGCGAAGAACCAAACATGCTTCAAATCAGCGCGAGTGACCCTCGAGGGGTTTCAATAGCTGATCACGTTTATGTTCAGACTGGCAAGCAGTTCCATGATGTCGACCATGTCACTGTAAATATTAAACGAGCTAATAATACACGCAGACCAATGCCAACTTTTATGCCCAAATCAGGCAATCGGTCCTATTATAAGCAGGATAGGATCCGTGTCAGGGAAGACGCTGAAGACAATCAAAAAGAGGATGACGAATCAGAAGATGAGGATATGGAGGAAGACTCGTCACCAGAGTTTTACCTGGATGTCAATGACTGGACGCCTGCCAAGCACAAGGAAGCACTCATCTTCTTTGCAGGGTTCAATGCTTCACAAGAATCTGCATGTCGCAGCTTTGGCCAGTTCCTCGCCATGACGAAACTTGATACCCGTGTTTACCCGATCATATATGCCTGGCCTTGTGGCACCGCCCTATCCTATCACCCTGCTTCCCGGATTTCGAGCAAAGAAAAAAATCATCAAAATCTTCTTCAACTATTCAAAGGCCTTCAGAGCGCGGGTATACGTACCATACACTTAATGAGTCATTCCATGGGAGTTCAAACACTGGTGGGTGCGTTTTGTGACAAGAAAGACGGTTCTCGCAGCGAGGTGTCACGATGTTTCCAACTTGTTTTCGAAGGAAAGAACAAAACAAGGGGCGATACGGCAGAGGTCCAAGATGTCGAAGTTGGCATAAAGGACGATGCAGACGACCAAGATCTTTTGGTCTGCAAAACTTTTACAATGCTGAATCCCGACTTTCCGGTTGTCCCTTTTGTTACGCATGCATTCCGGTCCATCCGTCGCATTTGTCGTACAATTACCGTGGTTGGGGATCGGACAGATGGGGCCCTGTACTTTAGCCAATTACTAAATGGAATCGGGGTATACTTTGGTTATGAACAACCACAACCATTGTTACCCAATGACGCAAACAAGGAACATCTTCAATATTTGTACGTCATTGGAAGAAATATCGACGATTTGTACTTATCGAAAGACCAACAACAAATAATAGAGAGCAAGCACAGTGGCGACAGTCAAGGCAAACGCCGACAAAATCCCCTCGTCTTTCGAGAAAAGGCGCCCATGTCGTTGGTTTCGCAGGAAGAAGCCGACGATGACAAGGCATGGTTAGATTTGGATGTCATTGACACAACAGGTACGTGCGGGCAATCTTGCACGACATGTATTCCCAGGCGCAAATTTCTCACTAGGCAAAGCCTTTACCTGTATTTTGTGGGACGCCAATAGGGTTGGATACCAATATAGCAAACATCCGCCACACTGCGTTTTCATTGAATCCAAATCTTTTGAATGACTTGGAGGAGCTCATAACAACTGGCAACCGTGCCATGAAGCGAAGCTCTCTTTTATATCGGGATGGAAACCAGTTCAGCTTTTGTCACGTGCCTGCTTACGTTTCGTTCTAACGTTAATTGGTCGTACTATCGTAGCCAACTAACGCTACATCGCTTTGACTCGTTAACAAAAATACTGCCAAGTATGGAATACTATTCTTTATTATCAGCTGGCCGCGGTTCTAAAACTGGTGCTGGGATAAAAACCAAAGCTAGCCTTCAATGGGCATTACAAGGGGTTGCACACGTCACACCAAGGACCGAATTCGTTGCCATCTTCTGAATCTGTGTCCATGCTCTCTACAGAGTCTGAGTCGCCACGTTCACTGATAAAATCTGAGTCGAGTTGCAGGCTTGACTCGCTCCCCTCTTCATCCTTGGTGCTCGACTCACTGCTGCTATCATCGTCGGTGTTGTTCTCTCCCGTCGCCGACGTCCCGCTGTGCCCGGAACTTCTCGTTCGTTCGGTTTCTCCTGCTCCCACCACCTGCGAAGCAGTTGTCGAACTTCCTCGAAACGAATGCTGGTTCGTTTCTGATTTATTGGCGTCTCCTCCGCCGCTACTGGAAACACTATACTTAGGGTCACCGATATCAATGAATTCGTAGTGACTTTCTGCAAGTCTCATCTCTCTTTCTTTGCTTCCTTCCTCCTCCTCATCCCAATACTCCGACCCCGTATACACCTTCAGGGGAATCCCACGACGAACTATAGCGTCTTCGATGAGCCGCGGCACGAAATGATGCAACCACATGCGTTCTCCGCAACCTGTGCAGCGCCCAAGACTGATCTTTTTGGGGGATATGTTACGCATGCATTCGTTGCTCGTGCTTTTCCACGGACGGCTCTCGACGGGGAGCTGTATTTTCCTTTCGCTACGTTCCGAAAGCTCGATACAGCCCGGTTCCAAGAGCAAGAAAACCAAGTGTATGAGTGTGGACCAAACAAGACTGTACATGTCCATATCGATCTTTGGGATGCCAGCACGATAGGCAAGACGGTTGGCAAAGGCATATAACCTCCAATCTGCTCCAGACGAGGGCACGTGCAGTGCTGCTAGGTCGACTTTGGGGACCAGATCGCTGCAAGCTTCTGGATTTTGCATTACATCCTGGAAACAAAAATCCTTGGCTGACACGACTGGCACTAAAGGCTTGTTATCGTTTCTATGGGTAGCAGCCAGGAGAGACTTTTTGAGCTGCCAAACAAGAATGCTTTCTACCGTTAGCCTCAGCGTTGCCGAGGCATCACCGCGCAACTCATGGACATGGCAATCGCTCAGAGAATGATCAAGATGATCATCCAGCACACCCTTCACGAACGCCTTCCACTCCTGCACCGGCATAATACTCAAAATGATTGATTCACCACTCTTTTGCCATTTGCGGATATTTTTCAATTTTAGTCTGTAGAGGCACCATGCCCGAGCCTTTTCTTCAACTCCTTTGTACATCGTCTGTCCAACCTTTATGATGCGTATAGCCTGGCCCCAGAGTTCGTTGTCGTGGCGTATAATACCACGAAGGTAATGGCAACTGGGAATGAAGAATTGGCGAGCGGCAAGGTTAATTATGATGGCAAATTCTTGACAAACCTGTCTACTCACTATCCTCAACAAAGATATCGCCAAGAGTATTCCCAAAAATCGCGCATCATAGAATGTAGCTATACAAAAGTCCCGTAAAAAGACAACCAGCCCCACACAACACGCGATCTTGCAGCACTGTACTCACGTCTTCTCGCAGGCTAGAAAATCCTTCGTTTCCGCCACAAATGCGAAAACGTTGCGCCAAACAGCTTCGGGCAAGTCCACAGCGGATGGAGATGGTGACGACATGATAAAGACAATAGGTTCTAGAATAGGTAAAGGCTAGGAGGGGAAAGACGATAGGCTGGCTGCAACTGGTTCTCCGGCAACAAGTAATCAAATGAAATAATAATTTTACAGTATGGTTCAGCGAGGCGCTGCGGTGATGAGGGCAGCCGCGGAATTGACATTCGACCGGGCCACGGCTTAACCCTGGCCCTAAAAACACTGAACACTTCCTGTCATGTTCCATTGCATGCAGGAACTTGCCCCAACGCACAAGGGACAGACCATTCATTAAATAGGTGGTTCATACGATTTACGAAATAGGTTCCTAAATTTTGGTCTCTTGTACAAAAGGGCTATAAAACAAATCAGCCCATGACAAGGACCACAATTAGGAACCCTTTGTGGAAAACAAGACCACAAACAAAAGGGTTCCTAAAAATTGGTTCCTAAATCTATTGGTAACAACTGATGTCTTAGGACATAATTTAGGAACCTTTTTTGAAAAGATTCCGAATTTAAAAAAGGGTTCCAAATTAGGAACCTTTTCATCTGTTGTTCAAATAATCGGTTCCTATTCATTGGGTTCTTTTCAAAAGGGTTCCTGAAGACAAAGGGTTCCTAATTAAGTAAAAGGACCATAAATATCCAGTCATGCCAGCTGCGGCAAGTTCCAGCTTAACAAGTGGAAGCCTTGCTCCTGCTACTATGGTGTGTAGACTCTAGACCAGATAGGTTGTTTCGGCATTAAAGGCAGGTTAATCAAAAAGCAAATTGATGTTTCGTTGAGGCAAAGAAATGAGCAAAGGAAGACAGAAATGAACTTGCCTTTTGCCTTTCAACATCCAAGGAAACAAAACAAACTGAAGTTTGCTTACCTAATTGAGGTATCAGTTGTGCAGTGTTGTTTGCCGTGTGTCACCCAGTCATTTGAGTGATGACCGTGGTTTGTTTTTCTCAGTGGGAATGGTCATTGATTAAATGGGTCAAATTGGATTTTTTGCCTCATGTGAGAATGACAAAAAGATCAAAAATTAGAAGGCCCTTTCTTGAGAGGGTTCCACGATGACCCTGTCCCCATGTTCCCATTCAATGCAACCTAAGCCATCTTTTGCTATGACAGGAAGAAACAGAAAACCCCTGTGATGCTGGGGCAATGAAATGAGTCATCACGCAGTCATGGTGTGGCGCCTTTCCAACAGCGGGGGAAAGAAATGACTCTTCCCAGGTTTGGACAATTGGAAGCAACATGGGATAGTTCAAATTCTTGTGTTTTGTTGTAACCATGAGAACAGAGAGAAATGACAAGTTGATGGGAACAGTCATTCCTGTTTTTCCTGCTGTGGAAAAAACACAGTTTTGGGATGAACAGGACATGCCGGGTTAACCAACACGCCCTGTGCAAATGAATCCACCCCTTGTTCTGTTTTTTCAATTCCTGACAGACCAGAGGCGCTGTGATGTGGCAAACATTGATCACTGAGCACATTGCTGGTGTTGCTGCTGCTGCTGCCAGTGCCTGGTTTCGAAAGGACATGTTGGGCAATGTTGCCGCACGGTTTGACGTGGAAAACGGCAATCAAATCAAATGAAGCTGTGCATTCACCACTGTCACAACATGGCTTTTAGGTGCAAACACACAGAAAATCAGTTTTTAAATCGATGGAAATTATTCTCAGAAGCAACAACAGACGATGATGCTTTTAATGGATTCGACGATGATGCTAGCTGCCGACGACCAATGTTCAGTCATGCTATCTGCTTGTTGCACAACATGCACAGAGTGTGTGATGCGAATGCAGTTACTCAATTTGGGCTAACAGAGGAGGATAACTCCAAAAGCATGACGTTTGATCGGCCGACAATTGCATCCGACAATCCGTGATCATGATCGAACCATTTTAGAAAAAATAATCCTGAGAATGGATGAAATTGCCATCATCAGATTCGTCATCGACATCCCTCTCAAAATGATGAAGTTCAGTGGGTTTGTCGTCTCCCCCACCTTCAGTTTCGGATCCACTGCCGTCATTGTTTGTGTCTTCGATGTGTGAGTTGTCCAACAACTGAGCGACGGCTTCGACGCTCTCGGGATCATCGTCAGACACAGGCACAGCGGGCTCAGTGCCTTTAACGGTCTTCTTGGTGCAGTGGACGGTGAACACGTTGCCACAAAGAGCAAACTTGAGGTCATGATCTCCGCCGTGTTTTGTTAAGCCATCGATGACCAATTTGACCACCAACCATGGCAAAAATCCATTGAGGAAATGTTGCATGGGCTTTTCCGCAAACAAGGGACTCACATTTGCCATGAAAGTGGCGTCGGTCGTCTGCCCAGCAAGTTCGTTTGCATTCTGCCATGATTGCTGTCTTACCTTTTTTTTGCTTCGACTGGAAAATTGTGATGATAGCAAGGCGCCTCTTCTATGCAAAAGCAATTGCATGATTGGCAAACAAAAATTTTGTGTGAACATTTTTTTTTAATTCAAACATTTCAAACCATTCAAATCATTCAATTTTTGACTGGCGGCAACTCACAAGTGACATCAATCAAACAACTCGGATCTTCTTTCATTGTTCCGGCATCATGGCTTGGAGCATTGCATCAGCAAACGGTGGTGATGATGTCTCTGCGAAGGCATCAATCACTCTGTGGCATGGTGATGACAATGAATGGAAACACGCATGAGGCACGGTGAAATGTTTTCGTTTGGAAAATGAATGCAAACTGGTCGTTGATCCAGTTGCCACTGTTGATCGTCAAGGGGTGCAGGATGGACTAACGATCGACATTCCGCTGCCTCAGTCTATTTGGAAAAGCTCAGTCAACAATCAAAGCCGAGCCGTCATGGCAATCATGTCGCATTTGTAATCGACACATTGGCTGCATTGCGGACGACAGACAGACCCGCAGCACCACCCGGATGTGCCTAACCAACACGCCGAGAGACGCCGAGCCATTTTAGACTTTGAAGTGATTTTACAATTCAGAAGTAGATTAAT
>ENA-ORBV01007038-ORBV01007038.1-microbial-mat-metagenome-genome-assembly--contig:-NODE-7038-length-19505-cov-15.476014_pt1 | contig 19505 bp, 23 predicted proteins | sample MGYA00237777_ERZ505514 | MGnify/ENA primary metagenome ERZ505514 (study PRJEB26160, sample SAMN06269048) | microbial mat metagenome | isolation source: Oligotrophic lake microbial mat | place... | reverse complement strand
AGGCTTTGCAAGGAATCTAGGCTAAGTGGTTTCGTTGAACCAAGAATCCCCGTCCGTTAACGGCGGGGAGTGTCAAGCGAATAATCCCTACTTCATTTTGCTTCATGCAGAATGAAGTAGGGAGGCAAAGCCTCTGGTTGCCTATGCGATTTTAAAATTCGATCGACAGTAGCTAACCCCAGCAACTAAAAAAGTAAGCAAACTAGTTCAAAAGCAAAAACTCGTCTTTGATAGGGAGATTGAAAATGTCTACAGAAACTATAGAACGCACTTCAACTATTCGTAAAATAGCTCCTCGTTACCGTGTGCTGCTGCATAACGATGACTACAACCCAATGGAATATGTAGTCCAAACCTTAATCAAAGTAGTAGGCGGCTTAACAGAACCTCAAGCAGTTGACATTATGATGGCGGCTCACATTGATGGCTGTGCTTTGGTGATTACCTGCGTGCAAGAACATGCTGAACATTACTGCGAGGGTCTACAAAGCCAAGGTTTAAGCAGCACGATCGAACCTGAAGATTAGTGCAATTCATCGCCAAAACTCGATTATTTGCTAAGTCGATCGCCAAATCGATCGCCCAGAAACCCGCTCCAGTTCGGCTGGGGCTGTTTTTATTGGTTTTGCTGCTGTTGTGGCTACCTGTGGCTCTCCCAGTTTATTTACTGGTGGGAAATCAGGCTGGCGCAGCACTGGGCATTTTGCTTTACTGCGGGTTTGTTGCCTTGATCTGGTTTTGGGGACGCTATGTTGCCCAACAGCCTCAACCCTATTCTTACTATGGCTTAACATTTAGTCGATCGAATCTCCAAGAATGTCTGGCAGGGCTGGCGATTGGGCTAGCGAGCCTCGCAAGTTTGATGCTGTTGCAAACCAGTTTCGGTTGGCTGAGTTGGCAGTCGGGCGTAGATTGGCAAGGTGCTGTGATCCCAGGGATGCTCACAGGCGTAGGTGTGGGGTTTGCCGAAGAATTATTATTTCGGGGCTGGCTCCTGACCGAGTTGGAACAAGATTACGGCAAGTCTCGATCGCTCCTGATCGATAGCAGCTTCTTTGCTCTGACGCATTTCATCAAAACCGAGCCGATTATGGTGTTAATTAGCCGATTACCGCAATTTCCAGGGCTGATGTTGCTCGGTCTCGATCTAGTCTGGGCACGTCGATCGAGGCAAAATCGTCTAGGCTTATCGATCGGTTTACATGGCGGGCTGGTCTGGGGGTACTACGTGGTGAATACGACCCACTGGTTAAAGCCAAGTCAATCTGTCCCAGAATGGATTACAGGCATTGGTGGTAATCCTCTCGCTGGCTTCATGGGATTGTTATTTTTAAGTTCGATCGCGATTGGATTAAGAACCTTCAGCCAACCCAAACTTCGTTAGGAAACCTTAGAAGATTTCCTTTAAAGCATCTACCCAGCCCCCTGTCACCACTTCTGGGGGTTCTGAAAATCAAAGTCCCCAGAATTGGGGATTTAGGGGCTTCGGAATAGGTAATTTTTTTTAGCAGAAACCGCCCTATTCATCGAAATCAAAACTTGGCTCAGATTTTAGTGTGCCTAAACCCAATTCTTTCGCTTGAATCAGCTTGATCTCGTAATAGCCCAGAATATGCTGTGGCTCAGGACGACCGCGTGACGCACCTGTAACCCCCATGGCAATAAATACACCACAAACTCCTTTGGTATTTTTACACCCTTGCTTCCACTTTTTGCGAGATCGTTCTAGCCCTGGATCTTCTTTGTAAAATTCCCCAAACAGGTGAAGTTCATCATCTCCCATCACCATTAAACCTAATTCGCAGGTTTCACCCAAAAAAGACTCAGCAGGATTGAAACAGATACCCTGAATGCCACCGAAATCCTCAATTTGCTTGATCAGTTCTAAAGCTTTATTGCGCGAAGTCTGAATCAATAGTCCTGACATCGCTTCACCCGACTCAGGGAAAGGCTCGGCTGACAGTTGGCAAAACCGCACGGTTTGACGCAGGCTGGCAATCGCATCCCAAGGTAGCCCTGTAAGCTTAAACAGGGCATTTTCTGGCCAAATATCTTCGTGAATCAAAGACTCAGATTCATCATCATATTCGCCTTCTTCTGTGAGTTGTTCTAATTCATTCGACAGATCTGGCAAAGTCTTGACATTAACCGTATAGATCGAGTCTGGGTTACCACTGCTCGGTAGTTCGATCTGGTAATTTCCTTGAACTGTGTCGAACTTGCCAGATTTAATCTTGTTGCTAAACTGTGCCCAGAATAAGTTAAAACTTTCGATCGCTAAGCTGAGCGTGATCGCTTCTTCTTCATAGAGAAAAGGTCTACCACCTTCGAGTGGGTGCAACATGCCAAAAATTGGGTAAACACCTTCGCGATTTGTCGGCCAACTATAGGAACGCATGGCGTGCAGTTCACTCTCAGACAAGCCTTCTGCCGACTCAAACAAAGTGAATAGGCAATCTTGGTGCAGAAATGTTTCTTCCAAACCATCCTCAGATTCATCCTGGGCAACACGTTGGCGAAATTGCACCAGAGATTCGCGGGAACGGTAGAAAATTACACCCTGCTCTAACCCCGATCTCCCCATCACAACGGCGTAGAGAGTATCTCGATCGTTTTGATTTTGATTTAGCTCGATCGAAACGACCTGATAATCCCACATATGCTCCCAAGGAGCATTGCGCCAGAGCAGATCGGCTTGGAGGTAGAGGGTAGGAGCCTGAGCCGCAGGAACAGTGGGAGGATTGGTATTGGCATGTTCGACGATGTTGGCAAAAATCTCATCGATTAAGGGCAATTTTTCAACATGTTCGACCGAAATATCCAAGTCCTGCAATACGCCGCGCATGTAAAACTGCAACTCGCGATCTCGTACCAAAATTTTTCGAGGACGACCAGGCTGAGCTGGGCTTTGAGGACGCTCGATCGCTTGCAAAAAAGCTCTCACCAATGCTTCTTGCCCTGCACCTGGCTCAACTACATCCATGGCCCGTACCATCCCCATCGAGCCATCTACCCAGAGAATGCACTGAGGTTGGTCGCTATTGTCATTGAGATCGATCGGGACAAGGTTCGACCCCGCCTCATACTCGCGTGACTTCGGCAACGAACGGCGATCGCCCTCCCAAACTGTGGGAGATTGTTCCAGTTTTTTGAGTCGGCGTAGAGTGGAACCGTTAAGCTTGGTCATCAAAGTCTCCATACAGACTGCAAATCAGTCCAAATTCTATTATCAGGATCTTAGCAAGAAAGATCGCAGCTTGTGGGGGATTCAAGGCTGCCATGGTCATACATTACAGACAGCTACATTGAGATTTTGAGTATAGCAGTATGCGCGATCGATTCGCGGAGAGGCTAGCATAGGGAGGAATAATATCTCAACTACTCAGACCTATGGACGAACTCAGACCGATCTTTCAAGAACTGATCTCCCAACCAGTCGCATTTCTGGGCGGTTTGATGTCAGGTTTTCTGCGCCTCGATCTCCAAGAAGACCCACTCAAAACCTGGCTAGAAAAGCAAGGCATCTCCACAAATTCATCTACTAATACTTCAAACAACAGTAACCAAAATGGTAAAAGTAGTGGGCCGCAGTCGATTTCGATCGATTAGCACCCAACTAGAAGACAAGGTGAGCTATAATACAATTCAATTGGGGCCGTAACGGTTTCGACGTGTTAGTGGAAATTATCCCGTGATGCAGGTCGAGAGTGAGCCACCTCTCGTAAATCAATGACTCAAACAAGTACATGCGAACAACATAGTACCCTTTGCTCGTAAAGCAGCTCCTGTAGCCGCCTAAGAACCCTTTCGGTTTCGAGATCTAATGTATGACTCCGTTAAATGCATTAGATAACCAACAACGGATGCTGCGATCGACTTTCTCTAGTGGGTCGATCGCTCAAGAATTCACCTGAGCATCCCACTGTCTGGGATAATTGACAGTTCCCTCCACGAGGATCAGAGTGGATAAACCTGTGAATGAATGGGGCGTTATGAGCTAGTGCGGACGAGGGTTCGACTCCCTTCGGCTCCATATTTAGCTTAATTTAATTTAACTCTCTCGATCGACCTTTTGGCTTGAGAGTGGTTGCAGATTTACTTTAAAATCTTAAGGTCAGAAGTTTACAAACCTGACCTATTTTTTGTGGTGTGGTAGTAGCGGTAATAATTGTGTAAATGCACATAGCTTGGTTAGGGAAAAGATCGCCTTTTTGCGGCAATGTTACTTACGGTCGCGAGATTACGAATGCCCTGTTAGATCGGGGTCACAAGGTTAGTTTTCTACATTTTGCCAGTGAGACTGAAGAAGAAGATCTAACCCAAGATCTTCATGCAGTTTCGCTACCGTTTCTCTATAAGTCAACGATCTATACTGTGCCTTCCTTTAGTGCCAGCAAGATTCTGGTCGATTCACTGCGTAATCTTAAGCCCGATCTTGTCCATGCTTCTCTGGCATTATCCCCCTTAGATTTTTTGTTGCCTGAAATTTGTGCCGACTTGAATCTACCTCTAGTCGCCACTTTTCATCTACCATTCGATGTCAAGCATCGCAATATTACTTCGAGTACACAGCAACTGACTTACCAGATTTATGCTCCTGCCTTGGCGGATTACGATCGCGTGATTATTTTTTCGCAAATTCAGCGCGAGATTTTGCGTAAATTGGGTGTAGCAGACAGTCGGATCGCTGTGATTCCAAATGGGGTCGATCCTGAGCGATTTTCGCCTGGCTATTCCCGCATCAAAGCCGAACTGAATGCCGATCGATTGTTTGTTTATCAGGGTCGATTGGCTCCCGAAAAAAACGTTGAAGCTTTGCTCAGAGCTTGGCGTAAGTTAAAAATGCCTGATGGCTGTAAGTTGGCAATCGTGGGTGATGGGCCGATGGCATCTAATCTCAAATCTCATTATGGACTCGATCGTGGCATTGTTTGGCTGGGATTTATTGCTGATGAGAAACGACGCATTGAGATCTTACGCGGTGCGGATGTGTTTATTTTGCCTTCGTTGGTAGAAGGTTTATCGTTGTCACTTTTGGAGGCAATGTCTTGCGGTGTAGCCTGTCTGGGAACTGATGTCGGAGCCGATGGTGAAGTGCTAGCAGATGGAGCAGGTATTGTCTTAGATGCTCGCAAAGTGACTTCGCAGCTCTGTACGCTGTTGCCACTATTCGCTACCCATCCCGAACTGTCGGAACTGCTGGGGCGAAAAGCCAGGCAGAGGGTGTTGGATATATATACGCTCAGTTCTAATATCAATTGCCTAGAAGAACTCTACCGAGAAGTTATGCGCCACCAAAGAGTTGGATCGCAGTTATATTGATCTGGGCAGAAATTATATTACCGATGCTGCTGCCAAGAGTCTCTGTTCAACTAAGTCGGAAAACTCTACGACCACAAAATGGTTGGCAGGGTATAAATAATCCTCGCCAGAATCATCAACTACGCGCAGATAATCATCAATTGCAGATGAAGAGTCTTGCAGCACTCGGTACAGTTTCCACACTTGCAAATCATCACAGTTTTTATTGGTTATACAAACAGCAAATTTAGAATGATTCATAGGTGATTAATCCAAAAATCGCTTGATTTTTATTTTACGTTTACTATTTTCGTTGACTAGCCGCACTAATCCAATACCCTTGAGTTTTCGCCATCGACGACCTCCATAGCTAGATTTTAGCGAGTCAACTTCCCTAATTGAGAGATTAACCGCTATGGTCTCAATCTCAGATAGTTCACCAATCAGTTCAAAGTCCGTTTAGATGTAGATTCATATACAAATTCACGAGAGAATACTTGCAAGTAGGGCTTTTTGGGCATGGAGACGATTTTCGGCTTGATCCCAAACACGAGACTGTTTGCCATCAATCACATCGGCAGTAATTTCTTCGCCACGATGGGCGGGAAGGCAGTGCAGCACGATCGAATCTCGATCTGCCAAAGCCATCAGTTCGGCATTGAGTTGATAGGGCTGAAATATCGGTAAACGTTGCGATTCTTCGGCTTCTTGCCCCATACTCGTCCAGACATCAGCATAGAGTACATGAGCCGATTGCGCTGCGAGTTTTGGATCGTTAGTTACGATCACTTCAGAGTTTTTCGCTAAACTTCTAGCTTGAGCGACAACGGCGGGATCGGGGGCAAAGCCTTTTGGAGTCGCTACTCTGACATTCATTCCCACCAGAGCACAGCCAAGTAAAAGGGAATGAGCAACATTATTGCCGTCACCTACATAAGTCAGGGTTAAGCCTTGAAGTTTGCCAAAATTTTCTTCGACGGTCTGAAGATCCGCCAGAGCCTGACATGGATGCTCTAAATCGCTGAGCGCATTGATTACAGGGATTTTGCAATATTTGGCGAAGGTTTCGAGTTCGGCTTGGGCAAATGTCCGAATTGCTAAAACATCAACGTATCGATCGAGCACTCTTGCTGTGTCTTCGATCGGTTCACCTCGGCTGACCTGAGTCACGCTGGGGTCGAGGTCGATCACATGACCACCCAACTGGTGGATCGCCACCGAAAAACTAACTCTGGTACGAGTAGAAGCTTTACGAAACAGCAATCCCAAAGTTTTACGCTGAAAATCGGGCTGAATTTCGCCAGATTTTAATTGTTTCGCTAAACTCAATAGAGCTAAAATCTCCGCCCCACTCAAGTCGGCTAAGCTCAGCAAATCTCGTCCTGTTAGATTCCCCATGAATTAAGTTCGCTCCTCAAATAATCTGTTCAGAAGGCCTGTCAAATATTAACGCCCGACAGTCGAGCTAGCCAAAATTCCCAGCTCCGCAAAAGTTGCGATCGACCGTTTAACCACGATTTTTTGGGGGCTTTAACAGGCTCGATCGGCTGTACCAAGACCGTAAACATGCCCAGACGATTACCGACTAAAGTATCAGTGAATAATCGATCGCCAACCATTGCCACCTGTTCGGGCAACAACTGCATCGCCACTAAAGCCTCGCGCACGACGCGGCGAGATGGCTTGGCAGCACGACTGCGATACGACTCTAATCCTAGGGCTTCGGCAACACGTTGAATGCGGCGGGTATTAGGATTATTGCTAATCAACCAAATCTGATAATGTTGCTGCATCAGAGCGATCCACTGCTGTACCTCTGGGGATGCTTCGATTTCGTGATTTCCGACTAGGGTATCATCGACATCCAGAATCAACCCACGTAGACCAAACTTTGCCATGACTTCAGGCGTGAGTGACCAGATTGGTTCGGATAAGATTAAGTTCGGTTTAATAAGATGCCAGGAACGCATTATTGAATGCTTAGCCTAAATTATAAAGAATTATTATCCACTATTGCTGCTTCTAAAAGCTGGTTTTCTGATTGAAATTTAGTTTTTTGGCGTTGGTTTTTCTGATTGTTTTTTCACTCGATCGCCAATTTCATTCTGCGCTTTCTCATGTTCGCTGAGCGTCCGACTAAAAACATGACTACCATCATAGCGAGCAACAAAAAATAGATATTCAGTCCGATCTGGCTCTAGCACGGCTTTGAGGCTCTTAAGACTGGGTGAGGCGATCGCACCAGGTGGTAGTCCCTGATTGACATATGTGTTGTACGGCGATGGTGTGCGGACTTGAGCCAGAGTCAGAGGCTTTTCTGGGGTTTGTTTAATGCCTAACCCATACTCAACAGTCGGATCGGCCTCTAGGCGCATATTGCGTTTTAGACGTTGGGTAAATACGCCCGCGATTACAGCGCGTTCTTGGTCTAGAACTGATTCTTTTTCGACGATACTTGACAAAGTTACCCAGTCTTTGAGGCTGAGCGCGATCTTGCCTGAATTTTGCTGATTTTCTTGATACAGAGGTAACGCCACCTGCTCAAACTGATCGAGCATGATTTCGATTACCCGTTCTGGCTTGATTTCAGCTTGGGCTAACTGATAGGTGTCAGGAAACAGAAATCCTTCGAGGCTGGGAGTATCACTGGGTAACCATTTGCGCTCACTGATAATATTGCGATTATTGGCGGCGGCAATAAAGTCTTTGGCAGGAAAAAACCCTTGTTGCTCAAAGTAATTTGCCATCTGGGCGATCGACCAACCCTCAGGAATTGTAAAGCGGGTTTCCAACGGTTGCCCTGTCTGCATCTGAGTCACGATCTCACTCAAAGGTCGATCGGTGGTGAAATCATAGGTTCCAGCTTGCAGAGCCTTACTATTACCTTCTTTCAATCCCAGCCATTGCAGCCAAATTCGTAGCGCCAAACTAGAGCGAATCACGCCTGAGGCTTCCAACTCCGTGCCAATCACTTGCATAGGTGTGCCGTCAGGGATAGTCAGCCTGATTTTAGACCCAACAGCATCATTAGGAGCAGCACTAGCCCATAACCACCAGATCCCACCACCCCAACCTGCACTCAGCAGTACAACAGGCAAGATCATGCCGTAGAAAAACCATCTAGGACTCTTCATCAACGTCGCCATCAATGTCGTCCATTAATTGTTCTTCGATGTAAGGCTGAATCTGTTCTAGTTCCTCTGGGGTGAGCAACTCTGGCTTACCATCCTTGCCAATTTTCGCAAAGAACATCCAAGGGTCAAGTGAGGTAAAGACAGAGTAGGCCTGTTCTTCGTAGAAAAACTGGGCTAGCTCCTGATATTCTTCAGTTCCATCTTCTTCATCGGTGTCGATCGAAAAAATTTCGTCTTCTACGACTTCTGGTAATTCCCCCGCTACAGTCAGGGTAAAACCTGTACGCTTCAGGGTGAGGTTCTGCTCTGCCAAAACCGCTTGGGCGATCGAAAAGACCAGGTCAATTTCTTCTTCTTCACTGACATCGACCAGAAATTCTTCCTCTTCTTCGTCGCCTTCTTCCCAAGCAAAGATTTGCACGGAATGGTCGATCGGTTGCAAAAGCATATAATCCACTTCATCAACCACAACAGTTGCTTCTACGTGGCAGGGTAGAGCTTTTCCTGTTTCGTCAGCCAGTATCAGTATTGAGTCATCCATAGATTGGGCAAGTTTGGTCGCTTTAGATTTATCGCTTTAGATTTTCAGTACGTCTGCTGGAAGTATTGACTGCATGTGCCACAGGCAGTAACAGGCAGCAGAGCCGCATCGATAGTAAAAATTATGACAGTTTGTGGCTCTGAAATACTAGATATCAAAAATATTGGGGCTGAATTGGGCGGCGGGAGTAATTTTTGGCGGACTGCGTCGCTCTTCTAACCACTGTTGCAGAATGATTGCGGCGGCTTTTCGATCGATCATGGCGCGGTGATCGCGGGGAGAAATTCTGGCTTCATGCATCATTTGCTCCGCCTCGAACGATGTCAGCCGTTCATCAACATAGACCAAAGCTAGCGCGAGGTGTTTAGCCGCACCACGCCCGAATTTTTGCACTTTTTTGGCTTGAGTGCCAAGTGTGCCATCCATGTTGTAGGGCAAGCCGACCACGAGAGTGTCGATCGATCGATCTCTAACAATTCCAGCTAATTCATCCATATCCTGTTGCCAAGACTGGCGGATAATCGTGGTGATGCCATGCGCGATCAAACCAGTTCGATCGCATCCCGCCACCCCAATCCGCTTCGTCCCTACGTCTAATCCCAACGCTAGTACTTCAACCATATATTTATTATTTTTTTATTATTTATGGCTTAATCCACATAGCTGAATCACTGCTGTTTGTAGGGCTGCCGTTTCATCACCGCCACTTTTAAGGGCTGACTCTAGTTTGAGCAAGATTGGTAGAGCTTGCTGGAGTCGATCGCTGGAATGAGCCTTGACTTCTTGTTTGAGGAAATAAATGCGTTTTGGATTGCCGACTTCAGCCGCTTCGGCGATTGTCTTATCATCTCGTTCGCCCGATTCTTGCATCAGCTTTACCCACAGCCAAGTGCGAAACTGTCCCGTCAGAGTAGCAGAGATCCTTAAAGGTGGCTCGTTACGGCTGAGCAACTCTGCCACAAGTGCTAAAGCTTGGCTAGTTTCGGTCGCTAAAATCGCACTACCTAGTTGGAGGCTATTGTGAGCACTGGCTTGAACTAACAAATCGATCGATTCCGCATCTAAAGGTTTTTGTTTGTCTGACTGCCATAATTGCAGCTTCTCTAGTTCCATGAATAAGCGCCGAGAATCATTACCAACTAGATCCGCTAACAATTTCACGCCATCTGGACTCAGTTTTAAACCAATTGATGCGGCGGCCTGTCTAACCAATTGCTCGATCGCACTAGTATTCCAGCTTGGAATCGGCGAGAATTCTGTAGTAGTGGCGTGTTTTTGTAGTAATTTAGTAGACTTAAGCCTTCCGTCAGGCTTATGAGGGGTGGTGAAAATCAAGTAAGACTCAGGCGGTAAGTGTGATATTGTCCGTTCCAGTTCTGCTAGAACGGCATCAGAGCAGCGTTGAGCGATCGTAGTTTCAGCCAGCCAGGTGAGGCGATTCCCCATACCAAATGGCGGAGTTGCAGCTTGGTTAAGTCCATCTATAATTTGCTCATCACTACTTGCGATGATTTTGACATAGTTGAAATCTAGCCACATGGGGTCTAGTAGAGAGGAACGCAATTTTTGCGTGGCCTGCAATAGCTGATATTCATCTTCACCCCAGTAGAGATAAGTTGGCATTGTATGATTGAAAGCATTATGTGGTGTGATTGCAAGAGGTTAAATGATTACTAGAAGCCGATATGGTAATGCAAGAGCAATTTCCAAAGGATTGCGTGCCCCCGGATCAGGGTCTAAAACTGGATCTAAATCTAAATCCGAGCGCGATCGCCCCAAAAGAAATTCAAGCAAAAATTTAGATCGAAGTTCAGAAAGACTAGCGGCAGCATATGGCAAAAGATTGTTCGACATCATGTTCTCTTTGAGTGTGCTCGTAGTATTTTTTCCTGTTTATATCGTCTTAACGCTTCTAATTTACCTCAATTCTCCTGGCCCTGTTTTGTATGTACAGAGGCGGATTGGGCTTAACGGCAAACCATTTGGCTGCATTAAGTTTAGGACGATGGTAGTTGATGCAGACCAGATATTGATGGAAATGCTAGACACTTGTCCTGATACTAGAGACGAATTTGAAAATGATTTCAAGCTCAAAGACGACCCCAGAATTACGCCAATTGGTAAATGGCTACGGATGACCAGCTTAGATGAGTTTCCACAATTCTGGAACGTTCTGGTGGGCGATATGAGCGTAGTCGGACCCAGACCTCTGGTTAAGGATGAATTACCTAAATACGGTGATGCCATCCATCAGGTTTTGACGATTCGTCCTGGCATTACTGGACTTTGGCAAGTATCTGGTCGCAATGATATTCCCTACGATCAGCGTGTTCAGATTGATTTGCACTATGCTCAGGCTCACAATTTTTGGCAGGATTTATCGATCGTGTTTAGAACTATTGGGGTCGTGATTTTCCCTAAAGGAAATGGGGCTTATTAGTCTTAAGCTAAATTATTTAACCCGAATGTAAATACGATAACTGCGCTATGACGAATATATCTGTATAATTGCCGTACTTAATTCCCCAATATTCTCTACTGGAGATTCCTAATTTTTCAGTGATTTACGCCAGTAAGAGCAGTTCTGAATAACCCATGGATATTGCAGTACAGCTTTTCATCATTAGCTGTTTGATGCTGATCAATGCTTTTTTTGCCGCAGCCGAAATCGCGCTTGTCTCTGTTAGTGATGTTCGCATCAAGACGCTTGCCGATAGCGGTAACAGACGCGCCCGCATGGTGCAAAAAATTACCGAAGACAGCACAAGTTTTCTCGCTACGATTCAATTAGTCCTAACTCTGGCGAGCTTCTTTACCTCTGCCACGGCTGCTACCGAGTTAGTATTGCCTCTGCAAAAAGCGTTGGAGCCATTTGTTGGTTCACTCGCTAGCCCGATCGCTTTTACGGGGCTGACCGTTGGGTTAGCCATGCTCAACTTGATATTTGGCGAATTAGTGCCAAAGAAACTAGCACTGCGTCACGCTGAAGAGATCGCTTTATTTGCGATTCAGCCGATCAGGTTTGTTGGCAGTGTGACTGCACCTGTGATCAGATTTCTCAGCTTTACCACGAACTTTATCTTGCAGCTCACAGGTAACCCGATTCAAGAGGACGATGAGTCATTTAACGTCGAAGAAATTAAAGCCATGCTCGATGCGGCTAGTACAGGCGGAGCGGTAGGTGAACAAGAAAGACGCATTATCTTTGGCGCAGTGGAGTTAAAACACGTTACTGCCAGAGGGATTATGGTTCCTAGGGTGCAGATCCAGTCGATTAAAGCCACCACGTCTTTGCAAGAGGCCTACAAAATTGTGGCGGAGAATGCTCATACCCGCTTACCTGTATGTGATGGGGACATCGATAATATTGTCGGGATTTTGCACACAAAAGATCTAATTCGCCCGATTAACGAACTGACCCAACAGCCACCGACATTGCGAGAACTGCTGCGTCCTGTTACCTATGTCTCAGAAGGTCAGCTAGGCACCGACCTACTACGCGATATGCAGGTAAACCGACTGCATATTGTGATCGTCCAAGATGAATTTGGGGGGACGGCTGGCTTGGTGACGCTGGAAGATGTGCTGGAGGAGATCGTCGGTGAAATTCGCGATGAGTACGATGCTGAGGAAGAGCGAGAATTTAATCGTCTCAGCGATCGAGTGGTGATCTTTAAGTTACGGGCCAGTATCGCGGCAGTGAATAACGAAATGAACGTGCAATTGCCGCGTGATGAAGCTGCAACTCTGGCTGGTTTGTTTTTAGATGAGTTACAACGCAATCCGATCGAGGGCGATCGATTAGAGATTGACGATGTGCTACTAGAGGTCTTAGAAGAAGGGCAACGGGTCAAAGTTACGATGCTTGAACCCAAGGTGTATGACGATGATTCCGACACTCCCAGAGAACGAGGCGAAACCAACTCGACTTCCAAATAATTCCCAATTTACCCGATCGATTCTCGATCTAATACTTCTGCCAAGAATCGATCGCTGGACACAGTGGCATGGTGAACATTCAGGGTTTTGGAAGAGGGGAAAAGTCGGTTGATAAAATATTTTTCTTTCGCCCCCGCCAGTCCCGCAGGAACTTTACCGTTTGTCCCTACCGAAAGAGCCAGCATTTGATCCCAAGTACAGTGATAATTATAGATTTTGAGCGTACCAGAACTTATTCGCGCCAAGATTTCAGGATTAGTAATTTTAAAGTCTCGATCGAAGTCTCCTTGCGCTAAATAAATAGATTTAACGGCATCTGGTAGCCCGTGAGCATTTATCGTATGCAGGAGTAAATAGCAGCCCATTGAGTGACAGACGATTTTTTCGGATTGCTGGAGTTTGAGAAATCCATCCAGTTTTTGCCAAGCGGCTTTAGTGCTGCAATATGCTTTTTCGGTGAAATATTGCCGACGAAACTCAAACGGATTTAAGCTTTTGACCAGATCGAATTCTTCATTGACGTAGTGCCAACCATACAGGACAGCTTCACCTACATCGACTAAGTTTTTAAACACCGAAAAGCTACCATACTTAGTCTGGCGATCGCGCATCGAAAACTTAATGCCAACTGCGTTGCCGTGAATCAGAACAATCTTAGCCATAAATTTCAAGACTTTTTTGCTTAACTTGATCTAGGTGAATATCTAGGTGGACGATGCCATCAGCATCAACGAAAATCATCACAAAATGTTGACGATTGTGACAGTTTGCTGAGCGTCATAGCCCTAATGCTAGTTTAAGATCGAGATTTTCAGTACCCACTATGACAAACCAGATTGCCAATTTACCGATCGATCGAGCCAGACTCAATACTTGGTCAGAATTTCATCGACTCCTGCGAGAACGCAATCAGCATCCCGAACAAGCAGTCGAGATCGATCGAACGATCCGCCAAAACTTTGGTACAACCTGTGCCGTCATGGTGTTGGACATGGCAGGATTCTCTAAAACCTGCTCCAGTGACGGAATTATTGCTGTCCTTGCTGCCATTTATGACATGAACGAGATCGTATCAGCGCTGATTGCGGCTTATCAAGGCAATGTGATTAAGACTGAAGCGGATAATGTCTATGCCACATTCGATACTGTAGATCTGGCAGTCAATGCTGCTCGATCGATCTTCTTACAACTAAATACCGTAGGGATTGGAGCCAGCATTGGCATCGGCTATGGTGAGATCTTGATGATCGAAAGCAAGGAAATGTATGGGATCGAACTCAACCTCGCATCCAAACTCGGCGAAGATATCGCTCAACGAGACCAACTATTACTGACTGAAACAGCATTCGATCGACTGACCCAAAAAACGATCGCTGAACAAAAAGCCGCGCAAAAAATGGAACAGACCATTTCTGGATTAAATCTAGCTTTTTACCTGATGCCAAATTAAGTTAACCTGACTGAGTTTCGAGTAGTCCCTGTAGAGCTTCTTGCATCTCGGCAACGGTCGTTGTCGTCGTGCCAAATTGCCTCACGACAATGCTTGCCGCCAAATTGCCCAAAACCACTGCTTGCCAGAACGAGCCACCCCCCGCTAAAGCCAGAGTCAATGCTGCCACCACCGTATCGCCAGCCCCAGTGACATCAAATACCTGTGTGCGGTTAAATGCTGGCACATGCTCGGTCATGCCATCCTTGCCAAACAAACTCATGCCATCTTCGCCTCGTGTGATCAAGATCTGCGGTGCGTTGGTGAGTTGGAGTAAATCCGTCGCCGCCGTATGCAGATTTGCCTCAGCGATCGAATAACCAACTGCCAATTCGGCCTCTGGTAAATTAGGCGTAAAAATAGTCGCGCCTTGGTAACGATCTAAATCCTTTTGGGCATCGACAATCACCAACGAGTGTTGCAGTGCCGCCGCAATTACAGACGCTACCATCACCCCTTCGCCATAATCTGAGCAAACTACGGCATCAACCTCAGTAATGCGCTGGGCAATAAACTCTGCTAGCTGGGATTGTAAAGCTGGATCGACGGACGCATCTGATTTTCGATCGATCCTGACAATCTGCTGAGTTACTGACTGGCGGGCATGACCTGAAATCCGTGTTTTTGTTACGGTCGGACGAGATCGATCGACCAGAATGCCAGAAGTATCTACACCCGCTTCCGCAAAAATTCTGCTTAAAGCTTTACCTTGATCGTCGTCGCCCACCAAGCCAACTGCCGTAACCTGCGCCCCCAGTTTTGCCAGATTAAACACGGCATTTGCGCCACCGCCTGGGACTTGTCGGGTTTCCTCATGCCGAATAATCAACACAGGGGCTTCGCGTGAAATCCGCTCCACCTGTCCTGTAAGAAACTCATCAAGCGTTAGATCGCCGATCACCAGAATGCGGTGTTGGCTAAAGCGATTAGTCAGATCTTGCAAAGCCGATTCCGACTCTGACAGCACGGCACGAAATAGATCGTCAAGCATGAATAACGTTAAACAAAAATTTAAGTAGACTTAATTCCAAAGCTGCACTATTATAGAGGACTGTGACTTTTTAGGATTACTATGAGTGCGGCGGCAATAATTCGCTCAATTGAAGCGCAATACATCAAGACCAATCTTCCCAAAATCTATGTGGGAGATACAGTCAAAGTTGGAGTCAGAATTCAAGAAGGTGGCAAAGAGCGTACCCAACCTTACGAAGGCGTAGTAATTGGGATGCGTGGTTGTGGTACTGGTACAACTGTCACTGTACGTAAAGTGTTTCAGGGTATTGGGGTTGAGCGGGTCTTCCTGCTTCATTCGCCCAAGGTCGAAAGCATCACCATCATCCGACGTGGTCGTGTACGGCGTGCTAAGCTCTATTATCTGCGCGATCGCGTTGGTAAAGCTACTAGAGTTAAGCAACGTTTCGATCGTGCCCTTGTTTAGGATTAAAGTCTAGTTGTTAAACAAGACATCCTAAACTTAACAAGTTTGCGCTCTTAGTTCAGTTGGTAGAACGCAGGTCTCCAAAACCTGATGTCGGGGGTTCAAGTCCTCCAGGGCGCGCTCTATTTTTCTAAGCATGACTCAAATTAAGTGAGATTCAAGCAAGTATAAGCACCGTCTGAGGTGGTGATCATGACTAAAAATGAAGTAAAAGACTTAAAAGACTTAGCAACACCAGATAGTAAGCCCGATCTTGGCAACTTTTTTAAAGAAACCAAAGTAGAGCTCGATCGAGTGGTTTGGCCATCGCGCCAGCAGTTGATCAACGAATCGGCAGCCGTGCTCTTGATGGTTGTTGCTGCGGCTTCCTTGATCTATTTAGTTGACGCACTATTCAGCTGGATTTCTGGGCGGGTGTTTTAGTCATGTTTGCAGAAGATCGAGATTTAGATTCAGTAGCTCAAATTGGCGACAGTCAATTTAGCGATCTCCAGTTCGGTGATACTAATATCAAGGAAGCGCAGTGGTACGCCGTACAGGTGGCTTCTGGTTGCGAAAAAAAGGTTAAATCAAACCTTGAGCAACGGATTCAGATGCTAGATGTTCAGGATAAAATTGTCCAAATTGAAATCCCACAAACGCCAACGATCAAATTGCGTAAAGATGGCAGTCGTCTCAATGCTCAAGAAAAAGTATTTCCAGGCTATGTGCTAATTCGCATGGTGATGAATGACGATGCTTGGCAGGTAATTAAAAATACGCCCCATGTGATCAACTTTGTCGGTACAGAGCAAAAGCGGCACTATGGCAGGGGCCGCGGTCACGTTACACCTCGTCCTCTAGGCAGAGCTGAAGCTGAGCGCATCTTCCGCATCACCGAAGAGTTGGAACCTGTGGTCAAAATTGATATGGCCCAGGGTGACAAAATTAAAGTGTTGTCTGGACCATTTAAAGATTTTGAAGGCGAAGTGATCGAAGTTACTCCCGAACGTAGCAAACTCAAAGCTTTACTCTCAATTTTTGGCAGAGATACACCTGTAGAGCTAGAGTTCAATCAGGTGCAAAAACAAAATTAGTCACAAATCACTCTCAAATCAGTTTCAAATTAGTTTCAAATTAGTTAACGGTAATGGCAAAAAAAGTAGTAGCAATCATTAAGCTAGCTCTGAATGCTGGCAAAGCAAACCCTGCACCTCCGATTGGACCTGCACTAGGGCAACATGGTGTCAACATCATGATGTTCTGCAAGGAATATAACGCCCGCACTGCCGAACAAGCAGGAACGGTAATTCCCGTCGAAATTTCGGTGTTTGAAGATCGGAGTTTTAGCTTTGTGCTCAAGACTCCACCTGCATCAGAGTTGATCAAAAAAGCAGCAGGAATTGCGGCGGGGTCTAACGAGCCAAATCGCAAGAAGGTAGGATCGATCACTCGCAATCAACTGCGGGAAATCGCTCAGACTAAGATGCCCGATCTCAATGCCAATGATATTGATGCTGCCATGAATATCGTTGAAGGTACAGCAAAGAGTATGGGCGTGTCGATCGCTGGCTAATCCTTAGCTGCCAAGCTAGGAAATAAATCAGCAAGTAAACATTATTCGGGGGAGAGGCAATTGCTTCGATATCACCCCAAAGGAGAAAAATGGCAAAAATTTCAAAACGGTTGCGTGAAGCAAAAAGTAAGGTTGAAGAGCGTCCCTACGAGCCACTAGAGGCTTTGAATCTGCTCAAAGAGACTGCAACAGCTAAATTTGCCGAATCTGCCGAAGCGCATGTGCGTCTGGGTATCGATCCTAAGTATGCTGACCAACAACTACGGACAACTGTAGCATTGCCTAAAGGTACTGGTCAGACTGTGCGTGTTGCGGTGATCGCTAGAGGCGAAAAAGTTGCTGAAGCATCTGCGGCTGGGGCTGACCTTGCTGGTTCGGAAGAGTTGATCGACCAAATCGGCAAGGGCATGTTGGACTTCGATCTGCTGATCTCTACGCCCGACATGATGCCTCAAGTGGCAAAGCTAGGTAAACTACTTGGTCCTCGCGGTTTGATGCCTTCGCCTAAAGGTGGTACGGTAACTTTTGACCTAGCAACAGCGATTGCCGAATTTAAAGGTGGGAAACTCGAATTTCGGGCTGACCGCACAGGCATCGTGCATATCCAGTTTGGTAAAGCTAGTTTTGCCCCTGAAGACTTGTTGACTAACCTTAAAGCTTTGCAAGAGGTAATCGATCGAAACCGTCCATCGGGAGCGAAGGGCAAATACTGGCGTTCGCTCTATATCTCAGCCACGATGGGACCATCGATCGAAGTAGACATCAATGCCTTACGCGATATGAAATTTGGAGAAACTGCTTAAAGTAGCATTCGATCGACAAAATCAAATAAACCGCAGACAGCAGGTGCTTGCATAATTCCTGCCGAGGTGTTTCTAGATTGATTTCTCAGGGAATCGATCTTTAAAAGCCTCGCCTTGTCTGAAGTCGAGGTTTTTGTTTGTCCTAATTTCTCTAAATTTAAACCTAAAGTTTAAAATTCAAAACACATCAGGAGGTGAGACAACATGGGTAGAAGTCTGGCAGGTAAACAAGTTGTAGTCAAAACACTTGAATCCGAGCTAGCTGAAGCGCAGATGATTTTGGTGGTTGACTATACAGGTCTGACCGTTGCCGAAATCACTAACCTGCGCCGCAAGCTGCGCCCAAGCAACACATTGTGTAAGGTCACAAAAAACACGCTGATGAAGCGGGCAATTAGCGATCAGGCACAGTGGCAACCGATCGAACCATTCTTAAAGGGAGCTTCGGCTTGCCTATTGGTGAAAGAGGATATTGCGGGTGCGATCAAGGCTTATCAAGCTTTCCAAAAGGAAACCAAAAAGTCAGAACTGCGCGGCGGCGTATTGGATGGGAAGGTGCTCACACCTGACGAAATCAAAGCGATCGCCGATCTGCCTTCAAAGGAAGTCCTGATCGGACAAATTGCTGGCGCGATCAACGGCGTTGCTACCAAGCTTGCCTTTGGTATCAAGGAAATCCCGCAATCACTGGCAAGGGCAATTCAAGCCATCAACGACAAAGAAGCGGCTTAGTAGCTGTTGCTTTGAACACACAAATTTTCAATTATTAGTAATTCCAAGGAGTAAATTCACATGTCTGCAACAACCGATCAAATCGTCGAACAACTGAAAAGCCTCACCCTGTTAGAAGCTTCCGAACTAGTCAAGGCGATCGAAGAAACCTTTGGTGTTTCTGCTGCCGCGCCTGTTGGTGGCATGATGATGGCTGCTGTTGGTGGTGCTGCCCCTGCTGAAGAAGTTGAAGAAAAGACTGCTTTTGATGTCTTCCTTGATGAAGTACCTGCTGACAAGAAAATCGCCGTACTCAAAGTCGTGCGTGAAATCACTGGTTTGGGTCTGAAAGATGCTAAGGATCTAGTCGAAGCTGCTCCAAAAGTAGTGAAAGAAGGCATGACTAAAGATGCTGCTGAAGCTGCTAAGAAGCAAATCGAAGAAGCTGGTGGTAAGGTCTCAATCAAGTAAGATTGGTCACACTATAAACAGGACTCAAATACTTTGAGTCCTGTTTTTTAACTAATGGTGGGTTCGGGAGGCTGTAAGTCCCGCGCTCTATCTGTACCCAGATGAGCGTCGGGATACACGGAC
>ENA-ORBV01007037-ORBV01007037.1-microbial-mat-metagenome-genome-assembly--contig:-NODE-7037-length-19509-cov-5.775062_pt1 | contig 19509 bp, 22 predicted proteins | sample MGYA00237777_ERZ505514 | MGnify/ENA primary metagenome ERZ505514 (study PRJEB26160, sample SAMN06269048) | microbial mat metagenome | isolation source: Oligotrophic lake microbial mat | place... | reverse complement strand
CAAGGCGCGTTCTCAGCGCAATCATCTGGCCTGCTGTTATCTGGCTTGGTTGTCGCTCAAGGTCAAGGCTACCCAATGCGGCAAAACGCTTTATGCCGCACAGCACGATTTATTGAGCGACTATTTGCGGGCAGAGCTACGCAATCCGCACATCCCTGCCTTTTTAACCGCCTAAAGCGAAAGTCCTAAGATTATACCTGTCAAACAAATAAAACTTCACCTCATAATGCCATTATACGTTTGTGGGTTCTTATCACTACTGCTATTTTCTTATAATTTTCACAAATTCGAGCAGCAATTGATTTCCTAATAAAGAAACTTATCACAATCCACAAGGATGCCACCGGCATGTTATAGATTGTGAACGTAGCCTTGCCACGATCATGCTATATACTTACACTTGAAGTCGTCCGAAAGCAACAAAGGAGATCAAACGAGTGAGTGAAGATCAGAGCTTTCGCGCAAGTATGATGGAAGGGATGAGCAAGTTTCAGGGGATACGCGCCCGCGCTTTCTGGCAAGAGATTATTGACCATCTGCGTGGCAAACCCGCTGAACTACTCAGCTTTGAAGATATTAGGTCGCGGCTTCGGCTGCGTGAAGAAAGCTATAAAGGCTTACAAAACGTCCCGTTAGATCGCATCATTGGGAGTGTGGGACGTTACCGCGATTTTACACGCAATTTTTTGCCCAAGAGCGCAAAAATGCAAGAGCGTTGGAGCCGCGTTTATGCTCAGGCCAACAGCATGACCGGGCTGCCACCGATTGAACTCTACAAAGTGGATGATGTCTATTTTGTGCGCGACGGCAATCATCGGGTTTCAGTCGCCCGTACATTTGGTTCTAAAACGATTGAAGCACACGTTACCGAACTGCCTACATCGATTAATCTTGAGCCAGGCATGACCACCCAAGAACTCGACGACGCAACCGCCTACGCCGCCTTCTTAGAAGAAAGCAGTCTAGGGCGGACTCGCCAGTTCCATCAGCCGCTTAACCTCAGTGAACGCTCACGCTACAGCGATTTACTAGGGCATATTTACCTGCATAAGTACATTATGGAAAAGCGGGAAGGGCGCGAAATCTCATTAGAAGAAGCGGCGGCGGAATGGTACGACAATGTGTACCGCCCTGCGATTACCCTGATTCGCAAGTACAATATGATCGAACTGCTGGAAGCGCGTACCGAAACCGATCTTTATCTTTGGCTGGTGGAGCATTTACGCGAAGTACGAGAAGAATTCGGTGAAGAAGCGCCCGTCCGTAAAATCAGTGATGCGCTGGTTGATTTTTTGACGGATCGCAGTTTGCCCATACCCGAAGAACTGCTGATGGAAAAAGATGGCTCAGTCATCATCTCGCGCACCCAAGTGATGAAAGCAGTAGCGGAGCGCATGGAAGAAGACCGGCTGGAGGCAGGTATTGACGAAACGATTGACGAAGGCAGCACTAACATCACGGGTACATCGCTTCGCAAGTGACGAGTCTTGACATTACGATCAGCAAAAGCTAAAATGCTGTAATGTTCCTATGACTTTACGAAGTCGGAACCTGCCGTGGTAGCTCAGTTGGTAGAGCATACGACTGAAAATCGTAGGGTCCCCAGTTCAAGTCTGGGCCGCGGCAAAATATCCACCGACCTTTAGGGTCGGTTTTTTGTTTTCCAACCTAACCCTAACCGATCATATAGAGACCTTTACATCATAAGGGCTTTATTTTGCCTTACAATAAAGTCATCTTTATGCGATGTGCAGGTTGATTGAGCAAACTTCATTGCGTTACATCGGATGAAACAGCGCAAAAAACAGTGGAAGGCAAGGTATCATGCGACAGTTCCATCGACTTTCAATTATTTCTATCGTCTCGCTGCTCTTGATTATTGCCGTCGTCGTGCAAGCACAGGCAAACTGTCCTGCGCTCGTTCAACAAGCTATTGCAGCTATGGGGGAAAACTGCGGCGGGTTAGACCGCAATATGGCCTGCTATGGGTTTAACTTGGTGGATGCCTCATTCACCGAAGCGATTGCGGAAGATTTCTTTACATCCCCTTCAGATGAAACAGAATTAGCCTCGTTGCAAACCATCCAAACCGCCCCTTACAACTTGGATTTATCGCAATGGGGTATCGCAGCGATGAGCGTCCAAGCCAATGTACCGGGTACGCTGCCGGGTCAGTCGGTGACATTTATTCTAGTGGGTGATGCCCAAATTGAAAATCAAGTCGCTTCCTCAGACGTTACACCGGAAGTCACGCCAATCACCGTATCAACCATCACTTATGCCAACATCCGCAGCGGCCCCGGTACAAATTATAACGTCATCGGCGCGGCAGAAAACGGAACACCGCTGCAAGCCGATGCCTTAAGCGCCGACGGCCTATGGGTGCGGGTGGCATTTGAAAATCGCCCGGCATGGGTGGCGCTGCAAGTCATCGATTCACCCGATGGACTGGCGGATTTACCCTCAGCCCTCGAACCCGTACTTTCGCCCATGCAGTCGTTCTATTTCAGCGGCGGTATAGGTCAAGCTGTTTGCAACGAAGCACCCGATCTGCTGACCATTCGCAGCCCCCAAGGTATTCATATCAACTTGACGGTGAATGGGGCAAATATCGTCGTCGGCTCACAGATTACCCTTCAGCAACTCTCCGAGACCGAAATGTCGCTGACGACGGATGAGGGTCAGGTCTTCGCCATCGACCCTGATGCAAATCCCTCGCCCCAGCAAATTCAGGAATTTATGCAAATGCTGGATTCCGGTGAGCAGCCAGACATCAACGGTGATGAATTTACCGCGATGGATGGCGCGATTGAAGGCTTTGTCGCCCCCGGTGGCAAGAGTCTCATTGGGCAGATTGGGGAAGATAACGAGATTACCAATTGGGAACAACCCGACGACTCGGACGAAGATCAACAAACGACGGGGGATCTTTCGACCTTGTTGCAAGATGCACTCGGTGGGGATAAGGGCGAAGAAGTGGTTTTTACACCCACACCAACCCAGCCCACGACATCAGGCGGCGGCACAGGCGTAAACCCAACGCCTATCCCAACAGCAGAGGCGACGGAAGTCACTCAGCCGATTAATCCGAACATCATCACTAATCCACAAACACAGCCGAGCGGCGGCACCACAGTACCCACCGGCCCCACGTTTATCGCGTATTGGGCGGGCTGCACTGGCTTGTATTCCGGCGCACTCGGCTTTGCGAATACACCACCCGGCACAACCAGCGTGACGATTACTTGGAGCGAAAGCGGCGGTGCGGCCACCCCCGGCGCACCGACCAACGTCACCGTCCCACCCGACCCAGGCGTATTCAACTACATTACCTTTGGCCCTTCAACGTTATTTAGTGCTGTCGTCACAGCCAATCCTTCGGGGACTTCCTACAGTGTAGCTGGATCACAAAGCTGCTAAACAGTTCCATCCGCAACAATTCAAGAGGCGTACCAATGTGTGCGCCTCTTTTGATTCAACCTCAGCGCAGTTAGCGATTATGCCAAGCATCTAGTGCGGGATTCTCATCTTCCAGCATAAGTTTTTTTAAGTAGTTGGGATTAGCGACTTGAAGCTGTTCAATCGTCGTGGATTTAAGATGCGAGAGCAGCAAGTCCGAAGATTCATCATAGCCTCCAGCGCGGATTTGAGTGCATAACGCGGCATTACGCTCTGCTAATGCCAAGCGGATTTCCCCATCGCTCGAAGGGAGATGAACGTCCCTATTTTCAATGCTATTCAAGCGTGTCCACTCCGCTCGAATATGATCGCCGTCCATTTGGTGTTCGCGTTCCGCAATTTTGAGGACGTTAATGGCAACGAGCGTCTGAAAATAGAGCTTGCGATCTTCGCGCACAGCAGGAATCACGGCGCTTTCCAAATGCAGCCGTACTGCATCAATCAATTCTTGGAGAGTCGGCCTGTCATACATCGTTTTTATCTAATTCCCAAAATAAGCACTGGAATATCAATATTCGATACGCCACGCTGCTCTAAATCCCAAACAAATTGTTCAAAATAAGAAACACCCGTAGACATCTCAACCGCAAATTCTTTCACCGGGACAATTTCTATTCCAGCATTGATAAATTCACGCTTATGAAAAATCGTCATTTTTGCACAGACGTTATAGACCATGAAGGCATATTTGCCGAATTGAACCTCAACCCCCAACTTATTTTTAATGAAATCCATTTCACGGTAAGCGCCACGACTCTCACGCTTAGGCTGGTAGTTCGGAACATAAAATTCAGTTTTGTAATCGCATAATATTCGATTGTGTGTCTCCCAACCCTGTTCGGCAAATGCTTTTTTGAAAGCTGTATTGAGCGTTCTTGGGTTGTAGAGTACTTTCTGGAGCATCGTTTTTTCCGCGCTCACTTTTGTTTTGTGAAGAGAAGAATCCACCGCTTTGACTGCTTGCTCAACTTCTGGAAGAAGTGCAGCATAATTCTGCTCGATATATTCTTTGCCCTGATTAAATGAATAAATACCAACAATTTCCACTACTCATCACTCCATTCTTCAGGAATCTGGGCAACTTTCTCACGTCCTGTAGGAACATGAACCGTTTTTCCTATTGGCCTGATTTTAAGACTGCCTTGATAAAAAGCCTCGATTCTATCTTTAGCAATCTGAATATAATCACTTTCTCGGTCACAACCCATCGCTTTCCGATTATGACGCAATGCTGCAATTAGCGCTGATCCCACACCACAATAAGGATCTAAAACCCAATCGTCCTCATCAGTAAAAGCAAGTACACAGCGTTCAACCAACTCAATTGGATACTGGCAAGGATGATCGGTTTTTTCTGGATGGTTAGATTTGACGTTCGGAATATCCCATAACTCAGCATCCCATTCTTGAGCAACAAATTCCCACATATCAGAGGGATTTTTACCAAGTGGATTGCCGGAAGGTTTACCTTTGTTCTCGCCTTTATAGTGACGTTTACCGGGATATTTCGAGGGTACTCGTATAGAGTCTAGGTTAAATTTGTAGTCATCACTTTTTGTAAACCAGAGCAGTGTTTCATAGCGACCTGATAAACGTTTAGACGCATGAAGCCCATGCCCAAAGTGCCAAATAATCCGGTTGCGTAGTTTTAAGCCATGATCTTTGAAGATGTCATAATAGTAAATATCTAAGGGATAAATTTCACCATCTTGTACAAAGTTCCCTACTTGCCAGCACAAACTCCCTTGATTATTTAAGACTCTCACCAGTTCATGGATAACCATTTCTTGCTGTTTTAGATAGCGTTGTAAGCTGGTGCGTGTCTCGTACTCTTTGCCTACATTATAGGGAGGCGATGTCACAATAAGATTCGCGCTTCCCGAAGGCAGCGTTTGCAAAAAATCCTTTGTATCGCCTGTATGCAAGACAATATCTTTATTCCCCCCAAATCCATCAGAAATTTCGGGTATAGGGAAAAGCGGTAGTAAAGGTGTGTTCACGATTTTAAATGCCTACTTTCTCGATTAAACGCAAGGCTTCTAGCTGCATTTCGGCGGAGCGGCGGCCTAAGCTGGCAAGCTCGACACTCGGATCGCGCCCGGAAAGATGGCGCTCGGCTTGCGCCATACAGATCACGCCCCAGCGAATATTGCCCATAATTTCCCACCAATCCACAACGCTGCGATCTACCTTGCGTCCACTATAGCCCTCGTAAGCCAGAATAAAACGCTCACGCTGGCAAAGTCCGCCCACATGCTGCTGATCGTTCCCAAAGCGCCAATCGCGCATACACAAATAGCCGATTTCTTCCTGCGGATCGCCGATGTGACTGAATTCCCAATCAATCACGGCGGCTAATCCGTTTTGATCGACCAGCAAATTACCGATTCGGAAATCCCCATGCACAAAGGTGAGGGGTGATTCCAGCGGGATATGTCGTTCCGCCCAACGTAGGGTAAATTCAAATGCAGGCGATTTAATGCCTAAGCTATCCAGAACTTCATACGTACTGGTCATAGCTTCCTGATGAGGCGAAAAGCCGTGTCGTGCGCGTGGGAGAAAATCTAAATGATAAACAGGGTTCATCCGATGAATAATCGCCAATTGTTCCGCCATCTGCTCCGGCAGCACCTCCCGCGCATCAGCCAACCCCGGCTCTTGGATGACTTTGCGCCCGATGGAGACACCCTCGACATAATCCATCAGAAAAAACGGCAGTCCCAAAACAGCAGGGTCTTCACACAACCAGCGCATCCGAGCAACTTTGACACCGCTTTTATAGGCAGCATCCATCAAATGAAATTCCTGAGCGCGAGTCAACGCTGAGTCGCTCATCTGCGTCGGAAAATCTTTGCGGAGGACGAGTTTCTGTCTTTCGCCGTTAAGCGTGACAGTCAGCGCCCAGCTATCGCGTGATGCACCGCCAGCCAATGGTGTCGCGCTCTCGATTACGACAGATGCACCGGAAACGTGCGCTAAATACTCGGTCAGTTGATGATGAAAATCTTCTATTGAATTAACGATCATTTTTAAACCAAAAATATGTCTGTTATTCTTTGTAATGTAAGGGCAAATCCGGTGATTCACCCCTACGGAAAAATGGTCAATCAGGCGGGTGCGCTCATATCCATTACAGCCGCCCGCATCCGTTCCAGCGCTTCCGTCAGCATCGGACGGGGACAGCCAAAGTTCAGCCGGACGAATCCGTCACCCGCCGTCCCGAAAACGCCGCCTGCATTCAATGCGACCTTTGCATTTTTGAGGAAAAAAGGTTCAATCCAGCCGCCAAAAACTTTTTCTTCTAACTGCGGTAGTGAACGTCCATCCATCCATGCCAAATACGTCCCCTGCGGTGATGTAATCGGCAGATTAGGCAGATAGTCACGCACAAAATCGGAGAGGTAATCACGGTTTGCCTTCAAATAGATCCGCAGTTCTTCCAGCCATGCGTCGCCGTGCTGATAGGCGGCAAGTGCGGCGGTTAACCCCAGAACATTCACGAAAGGTATCATCAACCCGCGTGCCTTGTTGAAGCGCTGGCGCAGATCCGCATCCTGAATAATCGCAAACGAGCAGCCCAAACCGGGGATATTAAATGTTTTGCTCGGTGCCATCAGCGTGACCGTCTTCGCGGCGACCTCCGGCGAAAGTGACGCGATAGGAACATGACGTGCGCCCTCATCAATGAGCAGATCGCAGTGAATCTCGTCTGAGACGATGATGACATCATGCTTGAGGCAAATCTCCGCCATGCGGGTGAGTTCATTCCGCGTCCATACCCGCCCGATTGGATTATGCGGGCTGCACAAAGCAAAAACTTTGGTGTGTTCGTTAATCGCCGCCTCAAAGGTATCAAAATCGATTTCATAATGAAGCTGGCTGTCGTTCTGAGTAAGCACTAAATCCACAGGATTAGCCGTCTGCCCGTGATCGGGGGGAATCATCAGAAAAGGCGGATAGACTGGCGTTTGCATCAACACATTATCACCTGCCGCGCCATACGCCCGTACCGCCACATTCAGCGCCGCGACCACACCGGGGATAAATACAATGTCTTCCGGCTTGATCTCCCATTGATAGAGCCGCGCCATACGATCAACTAAGGTCTGGCGTAGGATGTCGGATTCTTTGGGATAACCAAATACACCGTGCGCCACCCGTTCTTGAATGGCTTGCATAATGGGTTCGGGCGACGCGAAGTCCATATCGGCAACCCACATCGGCAGCACATCCGGCGCGAATAAATCCCACTTAGCACAATCTGTCCCGCGCCGTTCAATGGGTGTGTCGAAGTTGAAATGATTAAACATTTAGTTCTGCCTTAGTTTTCTGATGAAGGAACAATTTTTTCTAATTCGACAATAAGATCAGGGATTGATTTTGTAACCGTAGCCCAAACGAGGTTGCGATCAATATCAAAATAATCATGTACTAAAATATGGCGCATACCGATAATGTTTGCCCAAGGAATTTGTGGATGCTTATCACGACTCTCTTTAGAGATTTTAGAAGCGGCTTCTCCGATAATCTGTATGGCATGAACCAGAGCAAAGCTCAATTTCAGATCATTATCTAAAGCCTCACGATTTTCACCTTTTACAAACACTATAGCTGTTTGTGATGCTTCCAACATGTGACGCAACCGTATTAAATCATCGGCGTTCATAAATGACCCGTGCTTCGGATAATATACGCTCCCGAAAATAACGACTCAGAAAATCGGGCGTTTTTAAATCGATTTCCCGCGCAAACAATTCCGAGAGTTCAAACTGAACGCCACCCATGTCGAACAAAGTGACTTCCGCATTCGGCTCAAACTCAATCAAGACATCAATATCACTGTCAGGCCGGAAATCATCGCGCAAGATTGAGCCGAAAAGCGACAATTTTTGAACTGAGTGTGTTCGGCACAAAATGTCGATTTTATCGTAGGGTATTGTGACTGATTCTTGTATATTCTGCTTCATCACGGAGTTAAGCCCTTGAAATATTTACGTCTACCATGAAACCACAACCGAAGGCGCTTCACAATTATCAAGCGCCCAGCGTATCCAAAAACGCAACCAGATTAAACGAGCATAGTATTCATCATATTGCGTTGCGGGTGCAAAAGAAAGGGAGCCTAGCAATGGATCAAAATCCTGCTCATCTAATGCCCAACCTGCTTGTCCTTCGGCAAAAGCACTGCGTAATAAACATGCCTCAATGATCTGGCGATACATTGCTTCAGTGACAGGTAAAACTACTTCAGAGGTTCTCAGAAGACCCGTTTCTGGATGGATGAGTAGGTCGACTAAACCGACTTCTTCAGCCATCCCTTCCCATGCTGGATAGTTGACAAAGCGCCAATTGGCTTCGGGGTCAAGTATTGCATCATTGGGAAATTTGGGGGCATAAGGGGAGGTAACACGTCTCACATCCCAAATCGGTGGGGAAGTTTCCTCATTTAAAAACTTTTCGCCAATTGTAATTGTCACAGACATACAATACCTAGGTTCTTTTTATATGACGCGCTACTTTTCGATAAAACTTGGCACAACAAATAAATCAGCTATCTTCAGCACAAGGCCGGGGAAAAGGGATTCTGCGATAAGCGTTTGCCCCACGCGATAAATTTTCATTGTGTCGGGATCATTGCGGCTGAAAACATGAATTTGTTTCTGACGCGGATGGAAGACCCAGACTTGCTCGGTGCCAAATTGCAGATAGCGCTCGACACGAACATTCAGCAGTTCGGCATCATCCCCCGGCGAAACGACCTCAACTGCTAAATCGGGCGCACCGGGAAAAGGCCGTTCAATATCCCAATCCACAGGAATGCGGCCTTTACGGATAAAGGAGACATCCGGGACTTGTGAGCCTTTTATAATGAGTTGCTCAACATCCAAATAAAAGGTTAGGCCATCCTGAAACACTTCCCCCAATACGTTTGATGCCACAAACGGGTCTAATTTGCGGAAAACATTACGGGCAATAAATTGATGCAACAGTCCGGCAGCGGTCATTTCGATCAAATCCCCGTCGATCACTTCATAAGTTTTATCGGGGTCAAGCCCAGACAATACATCTAATGCAACCCTCTGCGCCTGCATTTCAAGATTAACCATGACCAACCTTCCTTATAACAACTTCTTCTGTCCGGGTGTTTCAGGTGGGGTAGGCACAGCACGGACACTCTTTTTGGCACGGGCATCATCTAAGATTTCACGGGCGCTTTGCTTGCCGGATTCGCCCGTTGCGCCGAGCATTTCTGAAAGTTCAGTGATGCGCTCGACCTCATTGTCTAAGGCCAGCACTTGCGTCGTCGTGCGGTCTTTGGTTTGTAGCTTTTTCACATGGAAATGCCGATCCGCGAAGCCCGCCAACTGCGGTAAATGCGTGACGACCAAGACCTGGTGGCTGCTCGTCAGCGACCACAATTTTTCGCCGACTACGCTGCCCACACGTCCGCCAATCCCTTGATCGACTTCATCGAAAATCAAGGTCGGTGTATGATCGGCCTGAGACAGTACGCGCTTGAGCGACAGCATAATCCGCGCTGCCTCACCGCCAGAAGCGACTTTCGCCAGCGGACGCAGCGGTTCCCCGGGATTAGCGCTCATCATAAATTCGACTTCATCAATCCCCGTCGCATTAAACGCCACCCGCCGATCTCCAACATACGCGCCGTTGGGATCATCAATCCAGTGCAGCGCAACTTCAAATTGGGTGCGTTCCATCCGTAAATCTTTGAGTTCTTCCACAACACGCCGCGCCAGTTGGCTGCCGATATTGCGCCGCACTTTGCTGATATTTTGGCCTAATTCGCCAATCTGCTTGAGCATCAGCATCTCTTTTTCGCGCAGTTCTTCCAGCCGTTCCTCACTGTTTTCGATGTTATCCAGTTCAGCACGAGCTTTTTCGGCATGTTCTAGCACCAATTCAATCGTCACGCCGTAACGCCGCCGCAGTTTTCTGACGAGTTCCAGCCGTTCTTCGATGTCGTTGATGCGCTCCGGGTCGAATTCCACTTCATCGCCATAACGCACCATTTCCAGCGCGAGTTCTTGGGCTTGGGCGCTGATGCTGTCGGCAAGTTCGGCATATTCGTTGAGTTCAGTGTCGATGGCGGCGAGTTTGCTTAGAATGACGGCGGCACGCTGCAATTGATCGACAGCGCCTTCTTGATCGCGCCGTTCATCGCCATTCAGCAAACGGGCAGCCTCAGCGGTCAGGGTCGCCAATTGTTCGCTGTTAGAAAGGCGGTTGCGCTCGGCTTTCAGCTCATCATCCTCGCCAGGGCGCAGTTCCGCCGCCTCAATCTCTTCAACATCACGACGCAATTGTTCGGCACGACGCTGCAACGCCGCTTCATCGTCCATCAAATTACGCATCTCACGCCGCACACTCGCCAGATGATCGACAACTGTCGTCAGCGCCTCACGGATTTCCAGCAAATCGGCGTAGCGATCCAGCAGATCAATATGATGGGTTGATTTCAACAGCGACAAATGTTCGCTCTGTCCGTGAATGTCCACCAGCGATTCGCCGACTTCCCGCAGAATATCCTGGCTGACGGTAAAGCCGTTGATTCGCGCCGTCGAGCGTCCGTTGCTGCGAAGTTCGCGTGACAGGGTGATGAATCCAGCATTTTCGCTTTCTTCTAATTCTTCACGTTGAAGAACTGCATCAACGTTCTGACGGGCAACCTTGTTCAGCGCAAATACGCCTTCAATTAAGGCTTTTTCCGCGCCGGAACGCACCATCGACGGGTCGGTTTTGCCGCCGAGCAGCAGTTCTACCGCATCGATAATGATGGATTTACCCGCGCCTGTCTCGCCTGTAATGACGTTAAAGCCGCTGGAAAAGTCCAATTCTAGGTTGTCAATAATAGCAAAATTACGGATACGAATTTCTTCTAACATCACGATTTCATCCGGCTATAAACAGCATAAGCCGCCAATCCAACAAAAATGAGTACACCCCAACTGGTCGTCAGGTCATCGATCAAAAAGCGGCTAAAAGAAGGAATTCCCATCTCTACTCGAAGTTGTTCCGCACTTATCCCCGCATTTGCAGCAAGACGCAAGACATCCCCAAACAAATTTTGATAAGCACTATAAACTTGAACAACAACACCCACAAGCGCCCCCACCAAAACACTCGCCACGCCGACATTGCCGCTATAACGCCCACGTCGTCGCTGGATTGCTCGCAGGGCGACTTCGGAAATCAACCCACCCGCAGGAAAGCCAATAAAGATCGCTAGTAAGATAAAGCCAATCGCGCTTATGATACCACTGGCGATGGCACTTAACCCCGCGCATATCAATCCGGCAACGATATAATCGGCTGTCGTGCCGCTGTAAAATTTGTCCTCAACTCGGCGTACACACTCATGGCAGCGATAGCCCACTGGCGTAGGGACAGCGCATTGGGCGCACATCAAACGATTGCATTTATTACAGCGCAGCGCTGTTTCGCGGTCAGGATGTACCTCGCAGTAGGTAATTTCGTCCTCATAAGACGTTGTTTGCTGGCTCATTCAGCTAATTTTCCTCACAAAAGTTAGCGATAATAATACGCCTTCATTTTAATCTCTTTTTGCATGTTTGCCGTTAGAAGCGGCTTATTCCTAGTTTTTGCTTTCGCTGCTGTTGCGCGGGACACGCGGCTCCAGCCGATCTAACAAGGAACGATAAAAGTAATTGCGTCCCCGCAGTCGCACAAATCGACTGGCGTGTTCGCTGGCTTGGATGAGTACCCTATCATCGGGCTGCAAGGTCGCCAGCATCCCGCCATCTGCTGAAAGCACGACTTCATTCCGATTACCGGCTGAGGGTTTCACTTCTACCCGCGCTCCTTCAGACAACACAATCGGACGATCCATACTTAAATGCGGCGCTGCCGGGACGATCAAAATATTGTTCAGTTCCGGCGGCAAAATCGGCCCACCACAAGCCAGCGCATAGGCGGTGCTGCCCGTCGCCGTAGCAATCACCAGCGCATCAGCGTTATAAGTCGTCGCCCAATCATCGTCAATGAAGGTATCCAGTTGAATCATCCGTCCGATGACGCTGCCACTAATTACAATGTCGTTGAGCGCATCACCCGAAATAATCGTTTCTTCGCCGCGCATCACGGTGGCCTTAATCATCATACGCCGCTCGATCCAATAATCGCCGCGCAGCACGAGATCAAGATGGCTTTCCCACGTATCAGGATCGCTGATCTCCGTCAAAAAGCCAAGCTGTCCCATATTAATGCCCAATACAGGAATACCCGCCGGCGCACACACTCGCGCTGCCCGCAGCATCGCGCCATCACCACCTATGGCGACCACCATATCGGCACAGCGCACATCATCAAAGACATCATCACCGTGCCATTCCGTATGTATCCACGCTTTAATCTGCCGCGCCCGCAGCGCATCAACAATCCATTGGGCGATAGGGAAGGTCTGGGGGCGCAGGGGGTGTGCCAGTACGCCGATACAGGTCATTTTTGTCGTTTCCTGTGTCAAAGGGGGTTTATCCTTAGTCCGTGTTTTCGCTTAACAGTATCTTGCTACAGTCTACCTACCCGAAGACACAACCGCTACTCTCATCTTACCACTTTTCCATAAAATAGCACGGGTGTTCTTTTATCTCGCCATTTAAGATGGTATTCATCTCACTTTAATAAAGGGTTAACACATTAAACAAGGTTAAAGCGTATACCAATGTTATTTAATGAAGCGCCCCCTTTTTGTTAACAAAGCAGGGCTAACATTCGCATTGAAGTATCCAAAGATATTTCAAATCAAAGTTCGACTTTACAAGGAGAGACAAAGAATGTTGAAATCTCGTATTCTGGCTCTGGTGGCGGTGTTGGTCATCGCCTTCGCGGCGATGGGTGTGGCTTCTGCTCAGGACGGCACCATCATCGAAGTTGCACAAGGTGCTGGCACCTTTAACACCCTGCTGGCTGCTGTGGATGCTGCTGGCCTGACCGACGTATTGAATGGCGAAGGCCCCTTCACCGTTTTCGCCCCAACCGATGAGGCTTTCGCAGCCCTTCCTCCGTTTGTCATCGACTATCTCTTGGCGAACCCCGAACTGCTCACCCGCGTCCTGACCTATCATGTGGTCTCCGGCGCAGTGATGTCCACCGACCTGACCAGCATGATGGCCCCGTCGATGGAAATGAGCGCTGTCGGCGCTGACCTGATGGGCAGCGAATTGAACATCGTCGTCGGCGAAGATGGCAGCGTCAAAGTTGACCAAGCCAACGTCGTGACCGCCGACATCGCCGCTTCTAACGGTGTCATCCATGTCATCGACAGCGTTCTGCTGCCCCCGCTTGAACTGCCCGAAGTTGTTCCCGCCACCGTCACCGGTGACATCATCAGCAACGGCAGCTCGACAGTTGAACCCGTCTCCCTCGCGATCAATGCCCGCTTTGCCGATGAAGGCTATTCAGGCCAAAGCACCGTGATCGAATCCGGCACCGGTGGTGGTTTCGCCGCCTTCTGCGAAGAAGCCTCCAGCGACATCGCCAACGCCAGCCGCCCGATCCGCACCGGCGACGACAGCGAAACTGCCAACTGCTTGGCACTGACCCCTGTCCGTGAACCGCTGCCTTTCCGCGTCGGCACCGATGCCCTGGCCGTCGTCGTCAGCCCCAACAACACCTGGCTGTCTGATGTCACCATTGAACAACTGGGTGAGATGTTCCTTGCCGAAAACTGGTCTGACCTGTCCTTCGCAACCGCTGACTTCCCGGCTGAACCGATCCAACGCTTCATCCCCGGCACCGCTTCCGGCACCTTTGACTACTTCATCGAAGAAGTCTACGGCGACGCTGGCCCCGATGCCTTGTTGGCAGCAGCCAATACCGCTTCCAATGAAAGCGACAACGTTTTGGTTCAGGGGATTCAGGAAAGCGACTACTCGCTCGGTTTCTTCGGCTATGCGTACTATGCCGACAACGCCGATACCCTGAAAGTGCTGTCCGTTGATGGCATTACGCCTTCTGCCGCAGCAGTTGACGCTGGCACCTATGAAATGGCTCGTCCGCTGTTTATCTACAGCACCGCTGCCATCCTCAACGAAAAACCCCAAGTTGCCGCCTTCATCAACTACTTCCTGACCAACGTGAACGACGTGTATGCCAGCGGCGAAGTTGCTTACTTCCCGTCCGAATACGGCCTGCGCGCTGCTCGCCTGTTCTGGCTGGCGGCTGTTAACTTCGCTGGCTAATCCCAGCGTTAACAGTTTTATGAACTAAAGCAATAGGCACAGGGAGGGGCAGATGCTCCTCCCTGTGTGTTTTACAATTTGAGAAGGCAATCGTTTACACGGTATAATCCAATGCATCATTCACGACGCAATCTAAGGGGAAGCTATGGAGTCACAACTGAGCGTCGAACCAAAGTCGCAACTGCTCTCCAGTGCGCTAAGTCGGAAAAAGACCGATGACGCAACCGCTTTGTTAAAACGGCCTCGTATTGGCGAGGAAATCATTCGTTATATCTTTTTATTCTGCGGTGCCATCTCCATTTTTACGACAATTGGCATCGTCATTGTCTTGGGACAAGAGTCGCTGCGTTTCTTTACAGTTAGAGATGAAAGTGGAGCGCTCGTCGCCACGCTGGGTGAATTTTTAACAACCACAAGCTGGCAACCGTATCGCGGTGCTTTCGGTATTTGGCCGCTCGTTGGTGCAACACTGATGACTAGCTTCATCGCTATGCTCGTTGCTATTCCAGTCGGCTTAAGTGCCGCCATTTATCTGAGTGAATATGCCCCCCAAAGAATCCGTGCCACAGTAAAACCTATTCTGGAAATCCTAGCCTCGGTGCCCACCGTCGTTTTTGGCTTTTTCGCGCTCACCTTTGCAGCACCTTTAATTCGTAATATTGTCGGCACCGACATCATGCCGCTTTCTCAAGCGATGTTCCCAGCAGGTCTCGTTATGGGCTTTATGATTGTGCCGCTTATTAGTTCTGTCAGTGAAGATGCTTTAAGTGCTGTGCCGCGTGCGCTGCGCGAAGCCTCATTTGGTCTGGGCGCGACACGTATCGAAACGACCCTCAAAGTTGTCCTCCCGGCTGCGATCTCTGGCATTGTTGCTGCTTTCATCCTCGGCATCTCCCGCGCAGTTGGCGAAACGATGATTATGGCGATTGCTTCTGGCGCGGTGACTAAACTTACCTTAAATCCGTTTGAAGCCGCCGAAACGATGACCGGGCATATCGTCCGTATTAGCGGTGGCGAACTTCCAAGAGGTGGGGTGGATTACAACAGCCTCTTTGCCATTGGTCTGACGCTTTTCTTGCTTACCTTAGTTTTGAACCTTATTGCGCGTGCAATTATCGCCCGCTTCCGGGAGGCGTACTAAAGATGGCTGTTAACAAACACTACATGCCAGATGATGCAGCCTTTGACAAAAATATGGCTGCACGCCACACACGCGGCAGAGCATGGCAAACCTTTTTCATGGCATCTACACTGCTGTCGCTTGTTGTCTTGATTATCCTTCTCTTGAGTATTATCGATCAGGCTTTTGGCCTTGTCGCGGTCAAATATGATGTTGAACCCGAAGTTCTGGCTGGCGAGGGCCGCACCCTGAATGATCTTAATTCGGCTGAACTCGCCGCCGTGTTGGCTGCACCCTATACTGAACTCGCCAATAACCGAGAAACCTCACTCAGCGATGGTGTGCTGCGAAGCATTGTGCTTAATGGGTTAATCGGCACTGTAGATCCTGCCCGTCTAGGGACTGACCCCCTGAACGAACTTTACGATGGCACCTACACTGAAGAAGTCGGCGCGAAAACTTACGGCGAACTCAGCCGCGAAGATGTCGTCACATTATTGGCGGAAAACGGGGGCGAAACCGAACTCCGTTTAGAAATCCTTACGCGCATCGCCAACCGCCGCGTCCTTAAAGGATGGGGCTTGTTCGACTCGCTTCTCAATCGCAGCAGGATTCAGGCCACAATCGCCGCCGCAGCGGAAGCTGATCCGCCGACTGAACTCGCCGGAGCTGATCTGGAATTCCGGTCATGGATTACGTCCAGTTTCTTCACTGAATCGATGTCACGCCAGCCAGAACTTGCTGGTATTCGCAGTGGTGTCATCGGAACGTTATGGGTGGTCGGCATTACCATGCTGATCGCGGTTCCGATTGGTGTCGGCGCGGCGACTTATCTGGAAGAATATGCGGAAGACAACTTATTCAATCGTCTCATCGAAATCAACATTCGTAATCTCGCGGGTGTACCATCGATTATTTACGGTTTGCTCGGTTTAGCCATCTTTGCTAACGCGTTTCGAAGTTTTACTAGCGGTGACTTTTTAGAAGGCGCGGGGGGGCAACCCTCATCAGGTAATACCATCCTTACTGCCTCTTTGACGATGGCGCTGCTGATCCTGCCATATATTATTGCCACCGCGCAAGAAGCCATTCGCGCAGTGCCTTATGCCTATCGTGAAGCCAGTTACGGCTTAGGGGCGACACAATGGCAGACGGTTTCTAAGCAAGTGCTTCCTTCTGCGCTGCCGGGCATCATTACCGGGATTATCCTCTCGCTCTCACGCGCCATTGGCGAAACCGCACCCTTGGTCGTGGTTGGGGCGGCGGTCTTCCTATCACAGGATCCTTCCGGTCCCTTCTCGCAGTTTACCGTGCTGCCCATCCAGATTTATAACTGGATTAAAGAATCAGACCCCAACTTCCGCTTTACCGCGTCAGCAGGCATTATCGTCTTAATGGCGATGGCGCTTACCCTGAATTCCTTTGCCATCATCCTCCGTAACCGTCTGACCAGGAGAGTTTAGTTTATGACGAAGAATACTATCACCAGCGAAACGCCGTTAGCGCTGGAAGCCAATAACGTCAGCATCTATTACGGTTCAAAACGCGCCGTCCGCGATGTCAGCATGAAAATTCCCAAGAACAAGATCACAGCTTTTATTGGCCCGTCCGGTTGTGGCAAAACCACCATGCTCAAGTGCTTTAACCGCATGAACGATTTCGCCAATGCCCGTGTGGACGGTGAAATTATCTATCGTGGACAAAACTTGTATGCTGGGAACGTGGATGCCGTCGAAGTTCGCCGCCGGATTGGGATGGTGTTTCAGAAGCCGAATCCGTTCCCAAAGAGCATCTACGACAATGTGGCTTATGGCCCACGTCTGCTTGGCGTGAAGGATAAAAAGACGCTGGATGAAATCGTGGAACTCAGCCTTAAGCAGTCCGCTTTATGGGATGAAGTCAAAGGCGATCTCAAAAAATCGGGCATGGCGCTTTCCGGTGGGCAGCAGCAGCGTTTGTGCATCGCCCGCACCGTCGCCGTTGAGCCGGAAGTCATCCTGATGGACGAACCCTGCTCCGCACTAGACCCTATCGCCACCCAGCGCATCGAAGAATTGATGAAAGAACTGCAATTGAGCTTCACGATTGTGATCGTCACCCACAATATGCAGCAAGCCAGCCGCGCCTCAGACTTCACCGGATTTTTCAATATCCGTAAGGAAGAGGACACCGTTGGCAAGGAAAATCGTTGGGGTGAATTGATCGAATTTGGCGATACGCAGGATATGTTTAATTCGCCGCAGCAGCAAGAAACCGCCGATTACATCTCTGGACGTTTCGGCTAAGTTTTAGTCCTTAAGCGAAATAGGGGTGTAGCGTGCTACGGCTCATAGCTGTCAAGTTAAGGAAAAGGAAGTTAATCTAAGCGATGTAAACGCCCAAATCTACAACTTAGGAAAACTTCCTCATGGAAACGGTAACACAAGTAGCGGTGGCGATGCAACACATTTTGACAGAAGTAGCAGACCGATTGGGAAAAGAAAGTGGCTTTATTCAGCGACAGCGACGGTTGAGTGGATCGAGCTTCGCACAAAGTGTGGGCGTGGCGATCAGCCGATAAGGGTTAGAAGAACGCTTTACGGAGAAAGCGGCACACTTCTTGCAAGCGTTACTGGAAGCGGCCATCGGCGAAGTGATCCGAAGCCAGAGTGTGGATACACCGGTGATCCGGCGTTTCAATGGGGTATACACCCGCGCGTCGATCTCGCGGTCTGTCGTGTCGATGACGGCCTTGAGCGTTTGGCGGCTCGCCTCCGATGCGGTCTTCATAGGTGAGGGTCTGAGCCCCTCCCCTACAATGCACTCAACAAAATATTTTACAACAACGTTTTCAGTTTGCATTTTATCCCCGTCCCTCCACCAACGCGATTTCGTCCGGCGTGAGCGCCTCCCTGACGGCCTACCAAATGACATCGACACCATAACGGCTGAACAGGGAGTCGCTGCTGATAATAGGGATATTCTCGATGAAGGATTGGGCAATGAGCAGGCGGTCAAACGGGTCGCGATGGTGATCCGCAAGTGTGGCAATTTTATAAATATGGCTGGGTTTAATGGGGAGCAAGCGTAAACCGTTTTTAACTTGTGCCTCAATCGTATCCGGCAAAGATAAGGGTAATACCAATTTCCCCAATCGTAATTTGATTTGCATCTCCCACAGACTTGCCATGCTTAAATACAATGTCGTCTCCGCATCTTCACAAATTGCCATAATATGAGACGGAAGTTTAGCATGGTCGTTATCCCACCAGATGAAACTTTGGGTATCCAAAAGATGTTTATTCTGCGGATTCATCTTCACCGAGCCAAAACGAATCAGGAAGTTCGTCGTTGAAATCATCACTCATCCAAGCATGACCAAGATGCTCGTGTAATCCTGCTCGACGTTTACTAGGCTCGCTTTTGAGCAATGAAAGACGGGCGAAAGGCGCATCGCCTGTAGTGAGGATGATTTCTGCGCCGTCGGCAACGAGTGCCGCTAATTCTTGGATGCTCATTTGGGTTGTTTGAATATCAACGGTTTTGGTCGTCATAATTTTTCCCCTCGCTTGCCTCAAATGCCATTACAGCAACTTATCATTATAACGTCGTTGGCATCGTGCGATGATTTGTAAATAGGACTTTCGCTCACGCATTTACCCCTGTCTCTTATACACATCTCCGAGCCCACGAGACTAAGGCGAATCTCGTATGCCGTCTTCTGCTTGAAAA
>ENA-ORBV01007035-ORBV01007035.1-microbial-mat-metagenome-genome-assembly--contig:-NODE-7035-length-19515-cov-5.683764_pt1 | contig 19515 bp, 5 predicted proteins | sample MGYA00237777_ERZ505514 | MGnify/ENA primary metagenome ERZ505514 (study PRJEB26160, sample SAMN06269048) | microbial mat metagenome | isolation source: Oligotrophic lake microbial mat | place... | reverse complement strand
ACCTCGCCTGGCGCGTGCCAAATTTAAAGTCCATCGACCAGATCCACTTTGCGTTCGGAGTGGTTAACGCGCACGTCGCCCCGCGCGCGCCAAATTTTACGACCAAGTCCATCGAAACAACTCGGACAAAGTGGTTTTTCAGAGTTGTCTGGACAGGACGTTTGTTGTCATGGGGCTTGGAGGACGAATGGGTGACAGCCAGTTACAAAGAGTGAAGAAGAGTGAAGAAGAGTGAAGAAGAGTGAAGAAGAGTGAAAAAGAGTGAAAAAGAGTGAAAAAGAGTGAAAAAGAGTGAAAAAGAGTGAAGAAGAGTGAAGACACAGGCCAGGTGCTAAAAGCCTACAACATCTACGACTAGCTTGCCGATCGTTATCGGCAAGCAATCTACGATTAGCTTGAAGGCTAAGAGATAGGTCACAAGTAGCTCCAACTGCCGCAGCATCAACTTGGAAACAACGGCCGACGCGAGCCATGATGATGTCCATCCGTCATCACATCGACTGCACTGGTCGAGCTACATTTTAGCGACCGGGCAACCAATTTTTGTCGAGCAAGGCGCCACGAAATTGGGCAAGACTACTCGGGAGAATCGTTCATTATTATTATTATTTTAGGAGCAAGTGATACTGTACGAGGTTTGTGCAAGAGAACGAGAAACGCAAGTGCTCCATTTAGTGCTGCCAATGGCCCTGCTGTACGCACTTGCACTTGAATGGGAAAACGCAATTGGCATCTTTGGACAAAGAGCAACAAATTTTGGAACCGCCGCAGCCACGGTCTCTACTGCTACTACTCCCATTGCGGGCTCTTCTTGCTGCAACAGCGACGTCGTCAAGGCCCACCTAGTGTCAACATTGAATTGCCAGTTGCGACTGACCATCAGGTTGTTTTGTATTGGACAACTCCGACCATGAGCTACCCCTTTTTCGATGGAATTACACACGCAAACACGACGGAAGGCATTTGGAATGTTTCTCTGGAACGCAACCATAACCCGTCTTGGTGTGCCTTGGGTTTGTGGATCCGTATCAAAATGTAGTACATTGTCAATCTTCTTGTTCGATAATGTCAAAGTTCTTGACGATTCGGTAGTAGGAACCCTCTTGATGGACCATCTCTCGGTCTTCCAGTACACTTTGAGCCCTCCAAATGGAAATAATTCCCAGATGCGTCACCTATTCACTTCGACAATGGTGGAACAAGGAAACGGCAGCATGGAGGACGGTACTTAAAGAAGCAGCTTTTCTTTTTATTGACAATAATAGTTACGAAATAGACGAAGAAGCAATGGTGACGTAAGCATGCGACAATTTATGTTCGTGGGCCACCAGGCGCAGACATGTTGGGTAGGCACGCACAAAGGTTGGAGCTTTCAGTAGCAGTCCTTATCAAAAGAAGAAGAAGATGACACCAAACCGGATCCAATCGGGGTACACACGAGGACGACAACCACGGTGTAGAAACAGAACCCCCAGACATTCCGAGATCCAAAAACAACTAACATATCGAATAGAGAAGAAACTGGATGCACTTCTCAGTCAGTGGGTTGCTTCCAATGATACGGTTTTGGCTGACAATAAATCAAATCCTCGATAAATTTTCTTGGACTGTCCCTCGGTCTCTCAGTACAGCACAGTCGGGAGGACAATCATCATCATGAAAACAAAATCCTTTCAAAGCCTTCACAACGAAGGCCCCAACGACACCACACATCCCTGTGTTCCATTTGGAACAACGAAACCTCAGGACGTACAGAAGAAGCGACTCGCACCCGGGTTGTGACACCGACAGTACCACCTCGGTAAACAAACAGGCGCCAGGTGCGCCGACGGGTCTTTTGGGGGTTCGATTTCAGGCAGCAGCTGGGAAGATTGGCAAGGCAAGAACGATGACAATATTAGAGGCTAGAAGCGGAACCAATTCACACAACCATAATTGGATCGCATAGAACAGGACTTTGATACCCTACTCCGCCTATGGAGCATTCAAGGTTGTGGCAATCCATCAAATTCCTTACTGCGATGTCGGGTTATCATTCCTTCAAGCCGATCAACAGATAAATCATGCGGTTCTCCCTCTTCGTCAGCACATTGCTCTATTCCCGAGCCTCCTCTTTTGGTGCACGGGACACCGAATTTTTGGAGTCAGTGCCAATGTCGATAGTCAATGAACTAGAGGACTAAACAATAAAGCGATCGATGTGGAGGATACTCCTCCTACAAAGAAGAGAAAAAGTTGCCAGAAGGGGTGGAACAAAGCGTCGCTCATCGTTGTGAAGGGAGTTATTTTTTTGGGTGGGCCATTCTGTTCAAATATCCTTCGTGGATTTCAAGACCATCATGGCGGCGCCTCGTTATCATTTTAGACTTGCCATCGCATCGTGCAACGAGATCTGTATGGTCGGGCGCAAGTATGGTCGCTTTGCAGTCAAAGTCATCGGATCAACGATTCATTATACTGCTAGCTATGATACGATCGATACCGAAGCGAATACATCCATTTCTTGACAGGCATTGCATGGCTATAGGAATCCTCTCTTTCCTAGTATTACTATTCTATTTGTGTAGTGCATTTCCATTTACTTTTTCAACTAGTCTTAATGAACGTATAATGACGATCCGCGGATTGTGCTGAAACAAGCTTTTTGTCGACCCATCTAACTCTGGAAATAAAGGAGTCTGTCTCCCGAACATGTTGTTACGCCTGTTCGCGTACGATCCCTTGTCAATGGAAATACTCCTCCGTATCAACCAATGAAGGCACCAAATCGACATACTACTATTTTTGGGGTGTGATTTGATTGTAGAAACATTAAACGCCGTTGCCATCGAACTTCCCCCTGCCGCGTCTGAGTTGTTGTTTTTCGGAAACGTGCCCTCCACTGCGTATTCGTGTCCATGGCAAAGGGTTCTAATGTCGACCCGAAAAAGCCCGCATGAGGTCGTGCATGTGTTGTGTTGTCCATTTCGTGTTGTCCGTTTCGTCAGATCTCCTTATACACGAAGGGTGACTTGTAGGTGAAAATTTGCTGCCCACGAGTCCCCTGCATGCGTCGATTCGAAGGTACGCAAACACATTTTCAATTCCGCGCTTTGATCTTTCCATGAAACCAAAATAAAAAACTTCACGGTGCTGTTGTCGTGTTCGTGCAGACACCACATTGAAAAATGGATGGGGGCGGGCACGTCGATGCTGAGGAATTCACGTTGCATCGTAGAAGCTGCGCCGCGATCGACTTGTCCCAAGCCGGTGCGACCGCCAATATGAGATTGGCCGACAGATTTGGATGGATCTAATCGTGATCTGGTCGCAAAACAGTCCCTGCGTTTCAAGCCGGCGCGACGGCCAATGGTCCATTGGCTGACATATTTGGATGGATCTAATCGTAATCTGATCGTCGGCGCGACGGCCAATGGTACATTGGCCGACAGATTTGGATCGATCTAATCGCAATCTGATCGTGAAACAGTCCCTGCATTGTGCCTAGGAGGCAGGGCGTAACAAATGGACTGTGCCTAGTCCATGAGGCGCAACAGAAAGAGACGGCGCAAGAAGGCAATCCAATGGTACTTTTCCATCAATCCAATGGTGCTTTTCCATCGTCGTCCCAAAAAATCCAGCTGCGGATGCTGGCATGTCCTGCACACGGAGGTGATAACAATTGGTGCTGCGGACGGTGAACAAGACAGTGTCATAATAGGCAGTTTAAACGGAAGGCCCTGACATGTAGAATCTTTCGAATCGCGACATGGTCAAGAGGAATGAGGGAAGACGGTGCATGCGTTTGGTGGAGTTTGGCTTGTCATGCATGCGGAGTCATCGTACTGGCTAATCAACGCTTCCAACAGCGGCGTGACCACAACTAACCTGTCGCAATGATAGCCATGTAGCTAGCTAACTAGCTACTAGCTAGTTGTTGTAGCAAACCTGTCGATTTCCCTTCTGCAATAGATTGTTGAAGGGAATTGTAGATTGTTTCCCTTCTATCCTTTATTACGACACAACATGTTGTTGAATGAGCTGTGAGTCCCGGGTAGGATTTTGGAGTCGGATTAAATCCTACTCCAAAATCCTACCCGGGACTCACGGCCACGAACGGTACATAACGACTGCAATATCGTGATCGATCCCTTGCTTCTTCAGTCGCTTCTACAATGCTGAACTTTTCAGTCACGTCACTTCTACAATCACGGATTGTAGAAGTGACTCATTTCAGTCGCTTCTACAACGCACGATTGTAGAAGCATTAGGTCGCACACTTACTGAGTAACTCTGCACTACTGCGAGAAAAACTGGTCGATTATCTAGCTAGTCGTACTACTACTAGTTGGCTACTAGCTTCGAGGTGGTTAATAGCACTGTCCTGTAGTAGGGTGTCGTCCACGATGACACCCGCATTAGCAGGCACACCAAGGCGTCGTACTCTTTTCTAGCTAGCTACTAGCTATTCTAGTAGGAGATGAATTGCAGTTAGCTAGCTGTGAGCACTGGTGCAGCATGCAAATAAGTGCTCAAAAAAGAGATCTCATCATCCCAATGAAGTAGGTTTCTTTCATTGAATTTTGCTTACTGAACGTTGAGCTCCGTCTAGCTTGTCAGCTGGCTGTGACCTGTTGCATCTCGCAACAAGGCTATGTGGGACTATACAGATCAGAAGCCTGCGCACTGAGTGAGGACAGCTGCGCCTTGGTGCCCAATCGGTCAGCACTGATCGGGGTGCACAAAACTGACAACTTGAAGTATCTAACGGATGGGGTCGGCGCTCACATGGTCCGCCCACTTGCCCCCACATCATTGCTATCATGGCCAGAACAACTCCATTATGCACACTGCTGGTGTCTGGACTACTAGCTAGCTGCACATTAGGCAGAAGCCTATTAGGTTGAGGGCGCCGACCCGCCGCGCGGATTTAGTATTGGGACTGACCACCGAGTTCGTCGAGTCTCTTCAAGCTAAAAAACTACCATTTTTATTGGGCGCTCATTTATGCAAATGCATGGATCGCATCACCATCTTTTCATTGAAGGTAGACCACTCCATTAGGTAGGTAACTGAATGGATGGTTGTGCCTGCGAAATAAGGCGAACTTTCTCCCAGCTAAAGAGTGCCATCGCGCTCATTTCTGAACTCACCTTCCTTTCCCCCCAGGAACAGATCATGAATCACCGACTACATGTATTGTTCCCAGTGAGATTCAGGAAAATTGGGGCGACGAAGTAGCGAAGACGATACTGTACAGCCAGCAGACCGACTGCATTTCTGGCACTACGCTGGGCACTACTTGTGATCAGGCACTGCGGGGTGCTGTTTTTTCTTCGCCATCACCGTACTAGCTAGCTAGCTAGTAGTACGGAATGAAAGAGCAGCACAACTGGTAGCAATAGAAAAGCTGATACGTACCTCGTCCATTCAGTTGTACAGGGGGGCGTGCTTCAAGTTTCAGCACTTGAAGTACTAGCTATAGCTAGCTAGTAGCCAGTATAGCTATCGGTAGTAGCTTCGTAGTGGTACGTAGTATGTAGCTAATATCTAGTAGCTCGATCGTGGCTCTCTATTAGCTATCACTTCAGTAGCTACTAGCAACACTTAGTCAAGTGAGCCACAGCACATCTACACTACTAATGCTGCAAACTACTAGCTAGCTAGCTATGTAGGTAGTAGTGCCGGTAGATATCTAGCTAGTGAATCCGCTACTTTGGGGGTTTTGAAATTTGCGACAGGCGCTGTCCTTTGCCTACGACTTGACCTTCCAGTGTTCTTTTGTATTCTCGATCTGGAATGCTGCAATTACTAGTTGTACTCTACTGGCTATTAGCGCAGAAGGCCATCTCAAGGTGCAGCTGCCAGTGGCATCACGGCTGGTTCAAGCGAGTGCGGATTGAGAGTCAATGGAGTGACGATAGTGCAGGTATCTAACATTCATATTTAGTACTAGAAGTACACAGTAGCTAGTGTGGTGGGATTGTTTACTGCACGATTAGCTCTACTAACTACTAGCTACGTAGCTATATCCGGAATGCTTTTGCACCTCGCCCTATTTGACTGTCGGTGCGCCTTCTTTGGTCAGGTAGGTCAGGTACGTTCAGTTGGCAGGCAATGGACTGAGTGCGCGATGCTGACCAAGTACCTAATAGAGGATGGGGTCGGCGCATCGGTACATGCCTGGCGGTCCACCCATTGCACCTGGTCCGAACAGCCGGCTTCATCTGCTGCTACCTGAGCCCGCTAGCTAGCAAGTACGGAACATGACAGAGTCTTTCTGGCTTGGGTTAGCAGTTCCATGTTATGCACGTGGGTGCTTATTCTTTTCCAGACACCACACAAATTGCATGGATCGGTCGTATCACTTGTCCGTTCCTTGAAGTTAGAAAAGATCCCGTGCCCCTGTTCTGTCCACGTGGTTGCTCATTATGTTCCAAACACCGCCCAAAATGCATGGATCGTATCACTTGTCAGTTCATTGAAGTTAGAACAGATCGTGTTGCCCCCGCTGTGTGCAGCATGATTGACAGACGCGTTGGAGGTGGGTGAATGGGGAAGACACTTAGCCGCATACTGCATTTTCTACGTAATGTTTGTAAGTTGGGCGCTCCTGCTGAGTGCTGGATATGGAAGCCATCACCCCACTGCAATTGTGGTCCTCCAACATCGCGAATGTCGTATGGAGATGAGCTGCCATTGTTCGCTCTCTATTACATAGCTATAGCTAGGTGCAAACTTCCAACTACTATTGTTACCTTTTTTTTACGTACATCTGAAACAGACCCTTTGGGTTCGAGTACAGTCTGACCCCCACGTTGCGTTTCCCGCAACGACAACGCCAGAAGCCAAGGAGGAAGCCTTTCTTCTCAATACATAGTACAACATGCCATCGTGTCATCCGCTGCATTTCACCTACTAGTGAGCCTGGCAAGTCTACTCTTTACTCTGGCGTTTTTTTCTCGTGATGGGACGATACATCAATATCCAGTAGTTTCTTTTGCGGCGTCAATCGATGAAACATGAGCGATGGTCGTTGCGTCGCCGCGCCTCCGGGACGACACCATACGGCGGATGGCCGAGAAGCTTCTTCCAACAAGAGGGCACGTTTGGAGGCTTCCTTTTGGGTGAGTTGTTTGCGGCGCGTCGTACTCCTACTACTACCACTACCGCCTTTGGTGGAGGATGATTTGGCATTTCGGATGCTTTTGGTTCTTGGTGTTCCCTCCCCGGTGGTGGTCTTTTCCCCGTCCTTGTTCCTGGAGGACGATTTCACCTTTTTGGGTGGAGAAGAAGAAGATTGCCCATCCTTCTTGGACGACGACGACGATTTTGACGTTTTGGGTGACACTGTCCCTACTTGTTGGGTGGAAGCAGGTTGTGTTTGTACTGGTGGTGGCTGCGCCGCTCCCTCCCCGGCTCCTGCTTGGGTGGCAGCTGGAATCCACCACGACCCTGCTCCGGAAGCTCTCTGCCCTTGTCCTTCGTCCTCTTTATAGAGACCCGTCAAGGAGACGCCGTAATCGTCCACCTTCTCCGCCACGATTTGCAGAGTGTGCAATAATTTTTCATTGTCGCGTTGCACAATGGCCAAATTGTCTTCCAATCGTCGGGCCGTACCTTGTTGCTTGAAGAGTTTGTTTTTGACCTTGAAGAATTTTTGTTGCGTCTTGTCGGTTCTCGCCTGCAATTTGTTGACGGTCTTGATGAGCTTTTGACGCTTGACTTCGTGTTTGTGTTGTTTTTGGTACTGGATTTCCTTTTTTTGTTCGCTGGCCATTTTCTTCCATAATTTCTTGACCGTCGTTTGGTGATCTTCTTCTTTTTTTTCCTTGTTGTCTTGGTTGTCCTTGTCTTTGTCGTCTTGTTGATGAAGGATGACGTCTTGCTTTTTCAATTCGACATCTAGCTGTAATTGCTTGAGTTCTTCTTGCGTTTGTTGAGTAATTTGGTCCAAATTATGTTGAAGGACCATCTTTTGCTTGCAGTAGGCCTTCCACCACGGCGTACGGGATTGAAGGAATCGCTGTACAACCCTTGCCGCCTTGTCGTCACGGTTGTCGTCCATTTTGTTGTCCCCGCCAGTAGTGATGGCGGCTTCGAGTTCCTCCTCCATGGTTGTTTTGTCTTTTTCGACCGCACTGTCCTTGGTATGAGTCTCTTCCGGCTTGGGGGTGCCATCGTTGCTGGGTTTGTCGTCGTCGTCAGGAGGAGGACCCGTTGGAGCATGGTCATCGACCGTCGGTACTGGAGGTTCTTCTTCTTCTTCTTCCTCTTCTTCTTCTTCTTCTTCTTTTTTCTGCAACAAGATGGTTTGTCGTCGCTTGTTCAAATTCTTTTGCAATTGTTTCATGCGTTCGAGATAGACGTCCCTCGTTCCCATGAGTTTATCCCAGGTGACATCAAAGGGCATCAACATATCCGGCGACGACAAACAGAGGGCCGAATTGTCATGAATGGTTTGCATATCGTAAAACTGTCCGACATAGTGATAGTCGTAATCATATGGATTGTTGGGATTGTGATTGGACGCGGAGAGGTCTTTTTTGGTGGCCGTGAAAAATTGGGGATAATTCCCTCGAACGCGGGACTGTTCAAATAAATAATCGCGCTTTTGCTTATTGGTCGGTAAGGCACCATCCAATTTTTGACAGGGCAAGTCCAGGGCGCTAAAAATTTGCTGGGCTCGTTCTTGATGTTGATGTTGCGAGCGATTGTTGTTGGTGGTCGTAATGCTGGACGCCAGCATTAAAATGTGATCCACCACTTGAATCATGACCACGCCACTGCTGCTAATGCGTTTATTGTTATTGTTGGATGGGGCCTCTTCCTTTTTGGTAGTGGTGGTTGTTGTTTTTGTGGTGGAAGTTGCGGCTGTATCTGTCGAAGCTTCTGCTACTACGTCTGCTGCAGAATCCGTAGAGTCGGCAGAAATTCCCGTCGTAATATCGGGAGTCTTTTCTTCCGTTTTGTCGTCTTTCGTTTCTTCCTTTTTTTCATCATGCATCGAGGAAGACAAATCCAAATTTCGTGTCGAAGCGGTCCGTACCCAAGCGGTCACTTTTTTCTTGTTGTGTTTCAAGGCCTGTCGTTGTTGCATGGCCTCCAAACGTTTCTTTTGTTGTTCAATCTTGGCCAAAATCTGGGACGCCCGAGCGGCCTTGTTTTCTTCGGCGTCGTCGGCCTCTTTGGTCTTGGCGTCATCCAGTTTGATTTCAACGTCCTTTTCAAGGTTCTCTTCCTTCTTGTCCACGTCCTTTTCTTCCTTGGCCTTGCTTGGTTCTAACACACTTTCACTGGGACCTTCATCGTCGTCCTTCTCAAGAGCAGCATATATTGAAGCCGTGAAATCGCCCTCCTCGTCCGAGCTCGTCATACTGTATTGGACTTGGACTTGACTCGTCTACTATAGATTTCCTTGTCCGTCAATACTATATGTATGTGTATACTAGTACCCCCTTCTTGACTACTGCTGTCCTGTGGACATTACTAGATAATAACAAATAGCTAATAATAGCTAATAGCTAACTTCAAAAGCTGTTAATGACTATCGATAAGAAGAAGGAAGAGGCAAATAGAAGGGTCATCCCTGACTGGGACTTTGGATCGGTCATCCATCACATCACCTTTATGAATGCGCGGTTTCTCACAGCCAATCTACTGCGAAAAAGGGGTGAATCTACTGAGAAAAAAAGGGTTAGGGTTAGCGACCAATGAATTGGTAGAATAACGAAACTAAAACATTGGCCTAAAATTGAACACAAACACTTGCACAAAAGCATCTTGGAACCTCTATCATTCTCGGGCGGCCGAGTTGTCCTCTCCCTTCCAGTGAAGGAAAACCCAATGGCATCGTCGACTACAACAGCACGGAACCTCACTGATGACTAGATCACTCTTCACAATTCGCGAGGGCACCTATGTAGGAAAGGGCCGAATGTGTAGTGGGCAGATTCTTGAATGCAGTAGATTTTCTAGTGGCGGATTTGCTGGCGGGAAATGCCGACAAGCCGATTACTTTGCTTTCTCTTTGGCATGTGCGTCTATCCTCCAGTTCGGACCACTCAACGGCATGGAGTAGCAATGAGGTTCCAACCAAAATATTATTTAGTGAGTAGACATTGGTGCAGAGATTGATTTTGTTAGGACTACATGGCAGATGCTCTCGTAGTTGGATGGAAAGGTTACGAACCACTCGTCGAAGTAGGCCTGAACACGGTACTGATAGATCTGTGCGACGCATCCACTGCATTCAATTCCACTGCATTACTAGGATACTCGTCCGAAAGTTCTACAATTCATTAAGTACAATTTAATTATATCGTGAATAAAAATTACAAAATTGTAAACAACCACCCCCCCTAATCCACAACGACTGAAGTACATAAATTGGGATGATCCTACCACTTTTCATCCGTACTGGTCTTGCACTAATTGAAATGTTGCCAGAGCGTCCCCTAGCTCGACTGCTTCAGACTCTACCAGAAAACGTAACCCAGTGACTCGATTCGCCACGCGACGAAGACAAATCCCTGCACTCTCCAGGGTCGCTGCATCCTGCGACAAGAGCAGTTTCACCTGGCATTCTGCATCGCGGATTGCTTTTTGGTGGACACGAGTCAGCTGCGCCTCGCGACGACATTGAAAACCTCGAACAACGCTAGCAATCAAAGAAGCAGATCGCTTGGAACGTTCAAAGGCACTCCGATCGAGATATCTCCTTGCCCGGGCCTGGATCATAATCATGTGAATACGAAGGCGATCATACCTCTGCCTTGTCACGTATACTCGAACAGCTGTTTGTACTAATCCGACTGCCTCTTTCTTTACACCTAAACCGACCACCTTTCGTGCCAATCGTCCCCGTGACACGCGTTGAAGAGTGAGGACGGCACGCTGTTCCCTGCAGAGCTTAGCTAGGCCATTGGCCAACCGCCTTCCTGCCAACCACACGACAAGGTTTTGTTGGAGTATTCGTGTAGCTGCCCGCCGGTTGTCAGCCATCGTTCGGGCTGCGAGATAACGACCCCATGTCTGGATTCGTACAGCACTCGCCGCAGTTATCAATTGTTGTTGTTCAGCCCCACGTACCGTGCATTCTTGCGAGTATTTTTTCCACTTTTGTTGTATGATTTTTGCGGCATAAGATTCACAGAAATGATGCCGGCGAGTTAGGTAACCTCTAAATTCGGACTGGATCTTGATTGTAGATGAACGGATCCCGCGAAAAGCAATCTTGGACAGATACACACGGAGCACCTTTTGAATTGAAGTTGCAGCTATATTGCGCCGTCTGTAGTTATGCTGTCTCCACCAACATTGGACAAGCAAAGTGCTCACTTGTATACGTCGATAATGACTCTGAGCGTGAAAACCTCTATAAGCTGCCTGGAACTTAACGCAGGCAAACAGGCTGTTCGAGTAGACTCGTCGGGCTTTCAGCATTCGAACGAAAGCCTGGATTCTGATGGCAGCACGATGTCGACGCGCCAAGAGCACTTGCATGAAAGATTGGATCCGTGTTGCTGCCTCTATATGATGGTCCTTGGTGCGTTGTTGGAGACGGCGATGTTGGAAGATAGCAAGCGCACGCTGCAGAATACGGACAGCAGCGAGTTTGCGAAAGTTATAAGCTCGGCCGCTTCTCCCTCTCCAGGCCGACTGCAGCGTTACCACCTTTACCTTCTGTAATGCATATTTGGAACGGGATTGGTGCCCTCTTATTGTTGATTGCATAGTAATACTGCAACAGCGAGCAAGCGTAAAGTGTTGCCTTTGGCGGGCTGCCCGCCAAACGGCTTGGAGAGCTAATGTCGCATTTCGTTTTGACTCGAATTCCTGTTGTTGCATAATTGTCCTCCAGTGTGATTGCAGAAGTGAAGCCCCAGAGAGACACTTTTGGAGCCCTCTACGTGCTACGAATGATCTGTAACAGCACTGAATTCTTGTAGTTGCACTCAACCTCTTGTGTGCCACGAATGACCTGTTCGTAGGCAGTAGGGCAAAGCATTTCCTCCAGGCTGACTGAATCTTGATAGCTGCCAACTTAGTCCGCCTGAAGCGCAGCGAATAATATTTGCGTCTGCCCAATGCTTGGAGAATCCGAGCAGCCGATTTTATGTCCGAATATTGCCGCCGCTCGATTAATTTTCTCGCCACTGCCTGCAGCAGAATGCAAGACCGTCTTTTTCGGTGGTAGACGTGCCTTATCCGAGTTTTCCGAACCATTGCTTGTCCGCGTACCACCGCCCGAAGCTTATACATATAATGTTGTCGAATAACGAACTGTCGGCAAACAGCCTGCACACGAACAGCTGCATCATGCTGGCGGGATAAAGAAGCGAGGGCAAGTGTTCCTCTGTAGGTTCTTTGGAGGGTGAGGGTAGACGACTTCATCTGCACGTATTTGCGCTGAGCGTGCAGACGACGAACAAAAGACTGTAGCAACGACGCATTGGTTCCGAGGTGCGAATAATAGATTTGCGCCTGCTTTCTTCTCCACCTTGTCTGAATAATAATGGCAGCTGTCTTATCCATAATAAAACGTCGCCTGGCAACAAATCGACGCCAAAGAGATTGCGCCTTATGAGATGCCGATTGTTGGACAAGGTATTCGGTTCTTGTACGTCGCATTCTCCACCGGGCTTGGAGCCAGACAGACACTGACTTCACGTCACCAAACTGGCGTTGCACCTTAACAGATCGCCAGGCCGACTGTAACTTAACAGCCGCGGCTAGCTTGGTGCCGTGTACTTGCTGTTTCCGCCAACTTCCTTGGATGCTGACTGCAGCAGCAACCTTTCTGGCATGACTCGCCCTCGCCACAGCCTGGAGCCGACGATGTGCTTGTTGCTGCCGAACAAATAATCGACGAGAGAAGCGACCCCGCAAAAGAGATTGCAAGCGAATAATCAAGTACTGTGTCCTCACCCCTGCACATTCCAAAACACGTTGGTGGTTTTTCTGTAACTGTACTTGACGCTCTGCCTTGAATAGGAGGTAGCGACGACGAGCAAGGTATTTACGTCCTGCGGATTGAAGAATTACCACATTACGGAGACAAGATTGGTACAAGAGACTGGATAGATGCTGACGCCAAAATGCCTGGACAAGAATCGCCTTTGTCTTCCAAGTGCCCAGCATTTTTCTGTCCAACCTTGCACGGGTGTGGCATTGAATTTTAACTGCATATTCGTTACACTGACGGATCGCTTTCCTTTGTAAGAACCCGCGTAGACAACGCTGTACAACAATCGCGGCATGCCCAAGCCTTGCTTTAATAAGCTTTTGGAAGATACCGAGTGCAAGGCTGCGTCGCCCACGAGCTTGGATCTTCAAAATGGAAGCAAGAGTTCGCTGGAAGTACAGCTGACAGTGTAGTCGTCTCCATTCGGACTGTATGCACTTAGCAGAAAACACAGAACGCTTCAACCGAGCTTCAGCTAAAAACATACGAACAGATGCTTGGACCGTGACTAAGGCGACCCATTCTCTTCGTTTGTCGGAAACAAAAAGCGCGGCAGCGTGGCCACGGGCGAGCGACTGCAGCGTAATGATGAGGGAAAGCTGCTGTTGGTACAGTCGTCGATTCTGGAAACCTCTCCACTTTGCTTGGATCATACATGCGTGTCTTTTCGCTGCTTTCATTTGGTCCACCTTCTGTTGCGCCAGGAACCTTCTGGCCGACGATTGAAGGCGGATACAACCATCCCGAAGTCCTTTCTCGTGTTGTTGCTGCTCCAGAAGCCTCGCCTGTACGAATCGCGATGACTTCCCTCGCATGAGTGCCTGTAGTTTAACAAACCCTTGCGCCATCAGCCTCGATCTTACTATTTTCTCGTGTTGTTGCTGCTCGAGTAGCCTTGCCTGTAAGAATCGAGATGACTTCCCTCGTGAGAGTGCTTGTAGTTTAACAAACCCTTGCGCAATCAGCCTCGATCTTACTAGTACTCGATTGGCTAGAAACAGCCGTGCATGAGACTGGAGTAGCACAGCGGACTTTAGCTCTAGCTCTGACTGCAGTTTATTGCGCACAAGACATGCCTCCTTCTGCCGATACATAGACTGGATACAGACTGCAGCGCCAACCCGGCGACGTTGTAATTCGTCAAGCAGTGTTACAAATCTTGTGCGTGCTTGTCGCCCCCTGGCTATTGACTGCAATCGTACTGATAACGTCATGCGTGTTTTGTACTGACAACGAGCCTGTTTTCCTCGGTAGGAGGCTTGCAAGTATATCAGCGCTGCGACGCCTCTTCTTTCGCAATCGGCTGCGTGTTCGGCAGTCCTATGTATGCAATAGGACCTCCACGTCCTTTGAATCAAAGCTACTGGTACACTGTGTACCCTTTCGATCGCCAACTGTTTACGCGTCTTGATTACCTTGGTTACCCGAAACCATGCCTGAACCTTTTCTGCTGCCTCCAATCTCGCCATTGCCAATTGGGTTGTTTTCTGTTTGACATCAATTGAATCGTCGGCTGATTCTTGCAATAGGTTGGCCCCACCCAGGACTGGGGAAAATTCGTGACTGCTGTGGAGCAAAGCCATTGGAGAGTCGTCATCCGACACCACAGCAACAGCTGTCGAACCTTCGTGCAAAGCAATCTCTGGATATGTGTCACAACCACTTGAGCTAGGAAAGATACCGCTGCCGCTGCTTTTGCTGCTGATACTTGAAGCATCGCTAGAGGAATCAAAATCAAAATCACCGTCATCGTCATGTTCATGTCCCTCGTCATCGAATAACGCAGATGACGGACAAAGCACTGCTACTTTGTGCCAGTAATGCCGTAGGCGCCAAAATGATTGAAGCGTTCGTGCCGCATCCTCTTGCACTTGTTTTTCGCGTTGTTGACATCGCCGCATCATGCGTTGTTCCACAAACTTGCGTCGTCCGTCGGCCAGTCGAACTCCCTCCAAATCCAAGTTGCGCCACCAGTCTTGTAAGACCAACGCTGCTATGTGCAACTCATTCGCCCAGGCATCCTTGGCATCTTGTTCTTGAATTTGTTGTTGCAAAGCATTCTGGCGATGCCACCGCTGGATCGTCACCACGGCCACTTCCTCTTGGAGTGCTTGTCGGAGATATTCCTTGACGGCCACTTGACGATTTGTCTTGGCTTGAAGCCATTGAATGGCATGCTGAAGCTCGGGGTAATAATGTTCATTCGGTACAAAGGATGCATACATGGGTTGGTCTGTCATAGCTGGGTAGCCCGATTTATCGTCACAATGATGAGGATGATGTTGTGTGGCGTACTGGACGGTTTGTAATATCGTGGAACATACACGTAGTGTTTGACGTTGTCGTTCTATGATACAGTGGTGCCACCAATGTTGTATTTGTACAATGGCTTCTTGTTCTTGAGGTGAATCGTAGTTGCACATCATCTTCGCGGGGGTTATAGGATGAGCATGAGAGCCGCCTTTATCTGTCTTCCATGTATTACCCTGCATCGGCGATGAGTAAGAAATATTCATTTTATCCGTTTTCTCTTCTTCTGGAAAAGGGTACGACTGGCCGCTGAGGGACATAACCGTGGTGTTTCTTGTTGAGGGCAGCGGCGAAGGAGTAACTAGTGTGGCTGTAACTGCTCGGTTTGTAGGGAGAAGTCCATCAAGACTCATAATGGGGCGCATGGCTGTTGGCGGTGGGGAGTTTTGAGTTTCGGCCAGTCGTCTCAACATCGAAGCATTGTCGTCATCATCTGTAGCAGTACCAGAACATGAGGATGCAGATGATGTAGAGGATGGCGAGGAAGCATGTCCCGATTCCTGTTCCAATGATTTTGTCTTCAGTAGGGGCGGCTGCGACGGCGAGGCAAGACACAGTTGGGATGGTGGTGATTCGCGCAACTTAGATTCCCTGATAAATGGACGTTCAGAAATTTCGCCCTGTACTCGCGGCTGCTCTGCCTCGTTCAGTAAGGGATCGCCCTTGTCCGAAACAGCAATATGGCTGTGTGGCTCGAGGATTTCCGTCTGTTCTTGTACTTGCTGCACCTCTTCTTCTTCATCCTCCTCCAAAAACGAAACGACCATATTGCTATCACGGTCGCAACTTTCGCTTTGTTCGTGCGGCGTTTCCAATTCGTCCTCGTCCTCCTCTTCGTTCGGCAACGAAGCGTCCTCGTCGTTGGAAACAGATAAGGTTGGCTCCGCCCTTGCTCCAGTACCACTGCCAAATCCAAAGAATCTGAAAATGCTGCTTGTATAGGCGGGTTCTTCGTCGATAACATCACCATCAGCTTCCTCTTCCTCCGTCATAATGTCCAATTCGTCGGCGTCCTGTTCTCGATTGCTGCCGCTCGTATTCTTCGATCCGTCATCATCATTGTCATGGTCAACAGCGTTGGTGTCGGCAAACGCCAACGAATGTTTACTGGTCAAATCCAGCAAGACGTTTCTATTGTTGTCCGCGCTGTCATGACCGAGGCCAGGTAAAAAGATATCTGACAGTGACGCCTCTTCCGTCGAGGTAATAATCGTAGAGGCCATTTCATCCGCCGTGTGGTCAAGTTCACCCTTGTCTCCTTGTTGTTTTAGTGGTAGAGGAGCATCAGGTAAAGGGGTATCTGGTAGTGGAGCCTCTTCCGTCGAGGTAATAATCTCAGAGATTAAATACTCCGTCGTGTCGTCAAGGTCATTTTGTGGCTGTCGTGGTCCTTGATCGTCGTCCGAGTCCGGCTCTTGGTCATCGTCCGAGTCCGGCAACAATGGTGCACTTGTGCCGTCGATGTGGTCGGAATCATCCTTGCTGATGCTACCCTCCGAGCTGCTGCCAGTGCTCGTCGCTCGACAAATGCAGTTCCAACTGTTGTGATTATGGTGGCGGTCGACCTCTTGACTATCGGAAGCCATTCGTTTCTCTGGGCCATCTTCCACAACGTCCACAACTCCAACGACGCTGATGTTTTCTTGCAGCAGACTCGTTGGTTCGGAATCTATTGTGGTAGAGGGATCCACAGCAGAAGCTACAACCGACTGCGGCGGCTTGCAACATGATTCTGAATGACTCTTGGTTGTAATCAAGTCCATTCGGGTTGTCGTGGAGGATGGTTCGGGTGGCAATGGTATCGATTCGAGTAGCGCGGATGAGGTAGTGTCGGGTCTAGTGCTACGAGTGTCGCCTTGTTGTTGTGTGGACAATCCCAGTGATGGAAGGTCTTGTTCTTTGGAAGAACTAATGCTCCTCGCGACAGCATCCTCCTTCTCCTCCTCCCCAGCAGAAGAAGCGAATAGCGACAAAGGCGCGACATTCTTCTTTGTTCGGATCGAGTCAATGATCGGGTCTGCAGCTGCAACTGCTGCTATTGCTTTCAGCTGGTCTCCTCCTCGGTGTTGTTGTGACAAAAAAGGAGTACCACCGAGTGAACGGAGGTCTTCTTCGTTTGGAGCAATGTCGTCCGCAACAGACTTTCCAAACGCTGAAGATGTGGCATGCGACACTGCATTCTCACTATTCGAGTCCGCTAGTCCTGTGGGGGATTTGGGCAGTGGCGGTGGCGATGTTTCAATGCTATCCAATTCCGATAATGGAGTAATAGCTGCTTGTTGAAATGCTCGTGGTGGTGGTCCGTGTGGTCGACGAGGCGATGGAGCATGGGTTTTGGGTGCGATTTTGGCTTTGTCGGGCGCAGCATCACGAGAACTAGGAGGACCAAGCAATGCCTTTTGATGAGGCAATAAGAGATCCGTCCTGGAAAACATGGGTGTTTGTTGTTGCGGCGTGACATTGTCAAAGGCCAAGGTCAAGGCATAAATGGCTTCCAGTGCCAACATTTCGTTGGTAGGTGGTTGTTTCCATTTGGACTTGGACGATGGTTGCGAATTTTGTAGTCGTTGTTGTTGTTGGGTACTACTAGTAGGATCGGGTTGCCAATTTTCAATGACGTCGTCTTTTCTCCAATTTCGCTCGGTTTCATCCTCGTCACTGTCTTGACTGGATCGGCTTTCCCCACTACTGGACATGTACATGGGCATCGTTGTCGTTTGTTTTTCTGGCACTTTCGTACGAGCACGAAAACCTCCCCCCAAGTGTAAAAATTGGGTTTGGGTCGTTCGCTGCAAATTGGAAATGGCCGATTGCAATTCACGATAGTGAACATAATTATTATAATTCTTCTTCGATGATGATTGGAATTTATCACTGGCATTCGTGGCCGGTAAAATCGTCTGTTCGAGGAGCGTTTGACAGACTTTCAAAGTTTGATAATGACGTTGGGCCAACCATCTTCGCCACCACGCTTGCAATCGAATGACGGCTTGCATTTGATTTTGAAGACTGGGCATGAGCAGTGTGTCTCCTTGTATCCTGGCGGATGCCAGTGGAGAAATATTTTGTGGATGTCGTCGTCTTTTTTGTCTTCTCCTTTTATCATGATGATGATGATGAAGACTACTAGTACTTGTAACAGTATAAGTCCTTGGCAATGGCTGGTTGGGACTCTTGAAAAAATTGAGAAAATCCGTACAGTAGTATTCTTGGTCTTGTGTGTTGATGGAACTGGTTGTCGAGCTCGTTCTGGCAGTACTATGAACAGCGCTACTGGTACTAGTATGGCTCGACTTGGATCTTGTGGTGGAAACACTGCTCTGATCCAGCGCAGCCCCCCCTGCACTGCTAGTCGTAATTTTGCTAGAAGTATCATGAGACGCCGCCACAACCGCAGCAGTGCTAGTGGCAAGATCGGGATGTGATTGCCAGGATTTTGTACTGTTGTTCAACATGAGACTGGCAGCACCAAAAGACGTCGTGCCGGCGGATGTATCCAATAAAATCAAATTCATGTCATCATCATCGTCGTCATTGTTGTTGTTGTTGTCGTTCTTCTCGCCAGTACCATCGACATAATTACAGGTAGTAGTGTGGAGATCCTTCATTCTTGTAGTGTTGTCGTCGTTTTGTACGTCCATGCGAACATTGGTACTACCAGTAGTGTTGTTCGGCATGTTCTTGCTGCTGCTGCTCCACTATTCGTTTCGCGCCTTTCGCGATGATTTGCCGTTGAACGAGCACCGCTACTCGAGATGAAGGAGCCGCCAGAATTCCAAGTACTGAACAGTACTAGTATGGACACTACGGAGCATTCGTTGATAGCTACCAGCTAGTCCCTGTTTCTCTCTCAACTTGTTTATCCAATTAGCTTCTGCTGCTACTGCTAATAGCTACTACTAGCTACTGTATAGCAAGAAGCTACTGTAGTTTGCTGTCCTTGCTATCAGGAGAGGTGTAGCTACTATCTAGCAGGTGTTGGATGCACTGTCTGTGCATTGCTGCGCTACCTGCTGTTGTTGGCAGCGGAAGAACGAGATTTGGGTTGCTAATTACTACAGTACTAACTACTCTATAGACAGTAGTAGTAGTAGCTAAGTAGAGGTTTTTATCGTTACGGTGCACACTGGTAATCAGAAGCCTGCTGGTGACGTTAACTTAAAAAGGAATGCATCAATCGCAATCGGAAGCTGTCTCTTATACACATCTGACGCTGCCGACGAATAGAGAGGTGTAGATCTCGGTGGTCGCCGTATCAT
>ENA-ORBV01007034-ORBV01007034.1-microbial-mat-metagenome-genome-assembly--contig:-NODE-7034-length-19515-cov-11.350705_pt1 | contig 19515 bp, 19 predicted proteins | sample MGYA00237777_ERZ505514 | MGnify/ENA primary metagenome ERZ505514 (study PRJEB26160, sample SAMN06269048) | microbial mat metagenome | isolation source: Oligotrophic lake microbial mat | place... | reverse complement strand
AGTACAAGGACTTCCTGCTCGGTTTCTGCTGTTACACAACTGTCGCCGGCGATATGAGAAACGGTGTAAACGCCGGTGCAGCAAAATTTTACGGCTTTTTTAATTTTGACGGTGCAGGCAGGGTAGTTTCCGCTAATGCGGGATGCAAGGAAAGCACCGTCATTTGACGTTATAGGCAAATACAAGTGGTCTTGCCAGAAAAAAGAAAGGCAAGCGTGTTAAGGTTTCGTACAATCCGGGACAAATGATTGTTTTCTGCGCCGGAAGGCACGGTAGGAACGTTAAAAAATTCGGGAGGAATGCAGTTTCCTGAGTCAAAAATCCGGCTAAAATGAAAAAAGGCTGTCCCGGGGTTGTGTAAAGAGGCAAGACTTGCACCTTATTACACAACCCGAGACAGCCTCTCAAGACGTCTGGCGAATGGAAACGCTACTCGCTGCCCACCTTAGTTTTTTCCTTGTATTTGATCAATTGGCGCTTGAGCGCATCAATAGCCTCGTCAATAGATGCCTCAAAAGTTTTGCTGCTTTCTTTGGCAATGATGGTATCGCCGGGCACATTTAGCCGTATTTCTGCTATTTTATCTTTTACCTGACCGGCATTTTCAAGTTTGAGCACGACATGTGCTTCAATAATCCGGTCAAAATACTGATCCATTTTTCCAACCTTCTTTTCAATGAACTCTATCAGTTTGCGGTCAGCTTTAAACTGCACTGCTTCCGTGAATACTCTCATAAGACTCTTTTTTACGGTTAAGAAATAATGATTCGGCGTTCAATAGTGTCTGTCTTTATAGTCCGATGGCTGCGTTATGCGAAGACCCAAAATTGGTCATTTACGCGAATAAACTCCCACTTTTGCGCCTTCGCATGCCTTGCCCCTGAACTCTAAAGTCCAGACACCGGACTAAACAGACAAACACTCAATACCATCTGTGTATGCATTCATTGGGCGGTTCGGGGGTCGTCCATTTTGGCTTTGGGGTGCGCTTTTTCGTAAACGCTTTTTAGTTTTTCGATTGAGTTGTGCATATAAATTTGTGTGGCTGCGAGGCTTGCATGGCCCAATAACGCTTTAATTGCATTCAAATCCGCTCCGTTGTCCGATAAATGGGTGGCAAATGAATGCCGCAGCACGTGTGGGCTGCGTTGCTCCATCGAGGTAACGCGGGAAAGGTAAAACTTCACCTTATTATACAGCCACTTTGGATCGGGCGAATTGCCTTTGTCGTTCAGCACCACAAAGCGGTGCCCTTCCGGAAATTGTTGCTTGCTCGCTGCTCTGTATGCGACTAAACTTGAGCGGAGCCTTTCGCCGAACGGCGCAAAACGTTCTTTACCGCCTTTGCCCAAAACTTTCAACCGGCACTGACCAAAATCCACCCCATCCCAGGTCAATCCCAATAATTCTGATCGGCGCATTCCGGTTGCATACAGCAACTCGATGATGACGGCGTCCCGCATGGATTCAAAACTTTCCTCCTGAAGGTTCATTTGATCCAGCAACTTGCCGATGTCGGCAGCGCTCAAAGAAACCGGGAGGCGTTTGCCTGCTTTTGGCGTCGTGACTTTCAGCATCGGGTTGGTGCTGAGGTAATTGCGCTTCAGCAAAAAACGAAAATACGATTTTAAAGTGGATAACTTGCGCTGGATAGACCGCGGTGTCAGCCCTTCCGTGACTAAGGCCACCATCCACGAACGAATGTGTGTAGAACGGATGTCAGCGGCGGAGTTGAGTTCATAATTTTGTAACAAATAGGTCAGAAAGTGATTGAGGTCACTTCGATAGGCCGTCAATGTATGCGGAGAATATCGTTTTTCAAATTCCAAATATTGCAAAAACAATGCGTCCTTCATCCTCAACTGTGTATCTTTGAAAAGATTTGTTCGTTCACCACATTACTCCCCAATATTATGAAAATAGCGCGAAAAAGTCAATGATCAGTTCGTTCTAAATTTAGTTTTTTTTAACTCCTGTTTTGTTATGGATCACAAAAAAAGAGACAAACATTTCATCCACAAACCGGTATACGAAGGCGGCGACAAGGCTTTGCGTGCATTTGTAGGCCAACATTTGCAGTACCCGGAAGCCGCTTTGGCGCAAAAAGTTGAAGGTACGGTTCATGTAGAATACGATATTGACCATAAAGGAGACGTGGTTGATGCTCGGGTGATCGGCGGACTCAGTTATGGCTTGGACGAAGAAGCTATGCGGGTCGTTCGCTTGTTGAAGTTTACGGTTGCCAAACACCGGGGTCTCCGGGTATTATTTCACAACCGCCTTCAGGTACATTTCCGGTTGCCAATAGCTACGCCGGTTGTTCCTGAAGAACAAATGAGCTTTCAATATGTTTATACAGAACCACAACCTGCTGAAAAACCGGAAGTTGAGCCTGGCAATGGCGCTTATACTTTTACCATTAATATCTAAGGTGTTTTGAAAACCCAATACACAGCCCGGGGGATTCGCGTTTTTGAAAGCGCCTTGTTCAAAACGACCGCCACGGTGCTCGAAACGCCGGATATGGTGCTGGTGGTTGATCCCAACTGGCTGCCAGATGAGGTCTCGTTCATTCGGCGCTATGTGGATGGAATCCGGGGAGAACGGCCACTTTATCTGCTGTTTACCCATTCTGATTACGACCACATCATCGGGTACGGCGCTTTCATGGACGCAAAAACCATTGCTTCCGAAGCCTTTGCCAACCAGACTGATCAGGATGCCGCCATTGCCCAAGTAAAAAAATGGGATGAAGAATACTACATCGAACGTGATTATCCGGTCATTTACCCGGCGGTTGATGTAGTGGCGCGCCATTCAGGGCAGGTACTGACACTTGGAGACACCCAACTTACTTTTTACTTAGCGCCCGGACACAACAGCGACGGCCTTTTCACCATCGCATCGTGGGAAAACCGGCGCGTTTGGGTAGCTGGCGACTATCTTTCGGAAGTAGAATTCCCGTTCATTTACCACAGCAGTGAAGCCTATGAACAGACCCTGCAGACTGCTGCTGCTATTGTAGAACAACATCAGCCGGAACTGCTCATTCCCGGACACGGGCAAGTAACGGCTTCACAACAGGAAATGGTTCGGCGCATGGAGGATTCGCTGGCCTATATTCAAACCTTGAGACAATGTTTGCGCGATCACATTCCCTTCCCCGAAGAAAGCCTGTGGCAACGTTACCGTTTCCGGAAAGGACAGGAATCTTTCCATCGGAACAATGCCGAACTGGTGCGAAAAGAGCTGGCTGCGCTCCTGGTATGATTGCCGTATGTCCTCCAACAAGTGCATAGCACCCCCTCTAAAGCCATATTGGTCTATGCAATTTGGCCAAAGTTTCTTGAAACGCTATATTTGCCGGCTAAGGAACGTGACGTAAATAAGTTACCTGGATTCGGCGAGGCTATTTTTTCATCAGGCAAGGCGTGAGAAGGGAGCTTAGCCTAAGCTAAGTGACCGCCAAAACAACGAAGCATGGTGAAAAAAGAGGCCGCCCAAACAGGGAAGTTATTTACGTCACGTTCCTAAACCAACAACAAGACACCGTATTTTATATGAAGAGCAAATTCGTAGCTGCAGCACTGGCCTTTTTCCTCGGCATCTTTGGCGTACATCGCTTTTATCTCGGTAATCGCTTTCTCGGGGTTGTCTATTTTATCATGTTCATGGTCGGCATGATTATTACAGTAAATGCGGATTTTCCGGCGATTATGTTTCCAGCTTTACTGGGATTTATAGACGCGGTGCTTTTGGCGGTGATGCCCGCCGAAGAATTCGATGAGCGCTATAACGCAAAATACCTGAAGAGCCCGAGCAGCGGCAATTGGAATGAGGCGTCGGTGAAGAAACAGGCGCCGACAAGAAGCACCCGCCAGGCGCCCCAAAAGCGCGGGCAGGAAACCCTGATGGACTATAAAAAAGCGGGGATCGAAGCTTTCCGCTCACACGATTATGACAATGCAATCGAAGCATTTGAGCAGGCGCTGGATCTGCGCTTTGAAGACCCGGCTCTCCATTTCAACTTAGCTTGCTGCTACTCTTTGATGGAGGATGAAACCAAAGCTTATGACCACTTAGAGCATGCCGTGGCATTCGGATTTAATGACAAAAGTAAAATCCACGACCACGATGCGCTTGCCTTCCTGCGTTCGCGCAAAGATTTTGATGCTTTTGAGAAAAATGGCTACCGCAAGCCGGAAGAACAAACGCCCCCGCCTGCTGTTATAAAACCGGAACCCGTGGCCATGCCCAGCGAAAGCGCAACCGGGTTGGAACAATTAGATTTATTAGAGCAGATTTCTCAATTGGGAAAATTGCGCGACCTTGGCGTGCTGACCGAAGAGGAGTTTGCTGAGCAGAAGCAGAAATTGCTGCGCATCTGATGTGTCTGATCTTTATAGTCCGATAGCTGCGTTATGCGAAGGCCCCAAAAACAGTCATTTACCCTAGTAAACTCCCATTTTTGGGGCCTTCACATGCCCTGCTCTCGAACTCTAAAGTTCAAACACTATATTGAATGAACAGAAATTATTTAATTTTGAACTGACCATGCAACATAAAGGCACTGTAAAATTCATCAACAAAGAAAAAAGTGTGTTCTACCCTACCCTAACTAAACGGGTGGATGCCTATTTCCGGGAAAATAATATTTCCAAATTTGCGAATCGAAAAATGGTGCTAAAAACCATTATTCTGCTCCTCGTTTATTTCCTTCCTTTTGTGCTGTTGCTCAGCCTTCAGCCCCCGCTTTGGGCAAGCCTGATTTTGTGGTTCATCATGGCCATTGGCGTTGGCGGAATCGGCATGAGCGTCATGCACGATGGCAACCACGGCGCTTACTCCTCCAACCGGTTCGTCAATTTCATCACCGGGCACATGGCAAACTTGCTGGGCGCGTCGGCTTTCAACTGGAAACTGCAACACAACGTGCTCCACCACACGTTTACGAATGTGGCTCACATGGACGAAGACATTGACGACAAAGCCTCGATGCTGCGGTTTTCGCCGCACACGCCGGTGTATCGGGTACACCGCCTGCAATGGCTATATGCTTTTGTGTTTTATGGCATCCCAACGTTGTACTGGGTGACGTTTAAGGATTTCGTCCAGTTCATCAAACATATCCGGAGTGGGGTTAATACCCAGTCAACGTCAAAAAACGTCGCCATGTTTACCCGAATCACCCTGATCAAGGTGGTCTACTTCTTTGTGCTGATCGTGTTGCCCGTTTTTATCCTGGGCATCCCGTTTTGGGAAGTGCTGGCCGGCTTTGTGCTGATGCACGTGGTGGCTGGCGTATTGATAACCCTGATTTTTCAATTAGCCCATACGGTGGAAGGCACTGACCACCCTTTGCCCAATAAGAGCGGCGTGATTGAAAACGACTGGGCCATCCACCAGATGAGCACGACTGCCAATTTTGCGCCAAACAACAAATGGCTTTCCTGGTACATTGGCGGTTTGAATTACCAGATTGAACATCATTTGTTTCCGGGTATCTCGCACGTCCATTACCCCAATATTGCAAAAATCGTAAAACAAACTGCCGAAGAATTCAGCGTTCCCTACTTAGTGAATGATACTTTCTGGCAAGCGGTTCGCTCGCATATTGCTACGTTGAAGCGTTTTGGGCAGATGCCACATTTAGACGAAGCCATTGGGTAATTTTCAACATATTTGCAAAAAACTGATTATCAATTTAATACGACTCAAGCGTTCACTACATTTTGAGGCGTTCCGGCTAAAAAAGCCTGCACGTTCTCCACGGTAATTTCCATCAGTCGCTCCCGGGCTTCCCGGCTGGCCCAGGCGATATGGGGCGTAATCAGGCAATTGTCAAGCCCGAAAAGCGGGTGGTTTTCTGTTGGCGGCTCTTTTGCCAGGACATCGAGCGCAGCGCCACCGATGGATCTTTGGAGGAGGGCTTCCCGCAAATCGCCTTCGTGGATTAATCCGCCGCGACCGGTGTTAATCAACAGCGCGTCGGGTTTCATCAAGCTGAGCAAGTTTTTATTCACAAGGCCTTCATTTTCAGGCGCCAGTGGCGCGTGGAGGGTGATCGTATTGCTTTGCGCAAACAACGTTTCCATGTCCACAAATTCTACCCCGGGCAGGGCGTCGCGTTCCGGGTGTTTGTGGCAGGCCAATACCTTCATCCCGAACGCCTGTGCAATGACTGCCACTTTCTGGCCGATGCGGCCAAACCCGTAAATGCCCATCGTTTGTCCGGCCAATTCCCGGGAGGAATGCAGGTAATAACAAAAATCGCGACTGCGCGCCCAATCTCCGGCTGCTACGCTGTTTTGATAGGCATGTACCTTATTTTGCCACTCCAGCAACAGGGCAAAAACGTGTTGAGCCACGGAATCTGTGCCATACCCGACGGCGTTGCAAACCGGGATACCGCGGGCTTTGGCAGCCTTAATATCTACATTGTTGTAACCCGTAGCGGAAACGCATATACATTCGAGTAAAGGAAGTTGGGCAAGTAGCCCTGCATCTACCTGCGTTTTGTTGACGATGAGTATGGTGGCAGAAGCGCATCGGCTCGCCATTTCCCCTGCAGGCGTGTGGTCGAATAGGCCAACGTGGCCCAGCGATTGCAGCTTGCGCCAGCTCAAATCGCCGGGGTTGAGGGTAAACCCGTCTGTAACGACAATTTCAGGTCTTTTTTTTAGATTTGCTCCCGACATTTTCATGCGCTTGTTTTCTTTCCAAAAGTATAAAATGCTTTCAACAACATGGCAAATACGATCAAGTCTTTGGCGTTAAAAATCGTGAACAACTGGTGGGTAGTGGGCATTCTTTGCCTGACCGTGGGCATTGCTCCGTTTCCGCTCGAATCAGAACCACATATTCTGGGAAAAATCAGATGGATTTTGGGCGGCGCAAAAGAGATGAGTTGGATTGACTGGCTTGATTTTGCCGTCCACAGTATTCCCTGGATTTTATTGATTCGGTTGTTGAATAAAAAATTAGGCGTGTAAATATCGCAATTTTACAGGCAATTATACCCAACGGGTTCTCCGTATAAATACCTGCTCTTTTACTCCAAAAATAGCCCAGCCTATATTTTGCAACCACAGCAAACTATTTTGCGACCACAGCAAACCCTAATTTGGCGATTCTTCCAGTATCATTGTACCAGAAAGCAATTACATAACACGGCCGTTTTATGACTTGCCTGACAAAGAGATCATTGCTCTTTTGTCCTTCCTTTTTTATTTTAATTTTCTAAACTCACTTAATTTATTTCATTATGAGCACATCAAGTCAGTTTATGCTGGGTAATGTAAAAACGCTGCACTCAAAGAGTGTGCAACCTTCTGTAAGTATTGCGGGGGAAAAGATAGTTGCCGTTTACAAAGATTCCTCCTCTAATAATAATTTGTACTACAAAGCAGGTACCGTTAACACCTTAGGCATTATCAGTTGGGGAGATCACCACACCGTTTCAAGTGATCAAGGAGAAACCCCCTCCGTTGCTATTAACAGTCAAGGCGTAGTGGCGGAAATCCACAAAAATTCCGGATCTTCAAATAATGCCATGTGGGCGCGTGTTGGCGTATTCGATGAAAGTGGTAAAACGGTTGGTTGGCGCACAGCTTACACGGTAGGACATTCAGGGGCAAAACCTTCTATTTCGATGGCCTACATTAGCCAGCAACATGTAGTTGTTGCAGCGTACGTAGAGTCGCCAAATTCAGATACAATCCACCTGCTGATTGGAAGGATAGACAGTTCGCTCACTGTGATTTCCTGGACTTATTTGCAATCCACTTTATCCGGATATAATCCAAAGATTTCAGTTAATGATACCGGAGACGTTATTTTAGTCTCTGATAACCTTATCAATGCCAATATCAAAATCGGCAAATTAAAGACCGACTTTAGCGACATTGATTGGGGAAGTGGAAGCCCTCAACTAACAGATGAAACTACCGGATACGCTGACGTCAGTTTATCCGCAGATGGGTTTATTGCCTTTGCATATCAGGGGAATCCTATAACCAATCTTAATTCAGCTAATAAAAGCTTGAATTATCCTACCATTGTGAAATCAGGCACATTAAATCGCAGCGCTAAAAGCGTCAGCTTGAATTCTAGTTTGTTTGGCCCAGGATTAGGACAAAAGCCCTCTATCGCTACCAATGGTTCGGTGGTCGTTATGGTACAGGAAACGCCTTTCATTGACAGCTACACCAATGACAATGATCTTAAAGTACTTTTTTCTTCTTCCCCTATCCGAAATATTTACACAGACCGCAGCACCTGGATGGGTCACTATTCCAATAAAAAACTGAAGGAATTAGTCATCCCAGGAGCGCATGATGCAGGAATGTCTGAGACGAATTATTGTACTAATTTAGCCAGTGCCCATCCTACTTCTGACACCATTACACAAGGACTTGATTTCTACAACATGCTTGGGAATGGCATCCGGTATTTTGATGTGCGCCCAGGCTGGTTGAAAAAGAGCGATAATGATGCTCATCCGGAAACCTGGTCCGGGCATTTTGCATCAAATTTTGGCGGAGTAGGTTGCCTTGGAATGAAAATGCTAAACAAATCAACTGACACAACTCAAGCCAGTAAGACCATATTTCAAGATGTGCTGAATTTTCTGCAGGTGAGTCAAAACAGTGAGGTCATTGTTCTCAAATTCTCCCATTATCTCCTGCAAACGCAAAAGGGCGGCAGTGTTGACAACAGCCAATTATTCGATTACAAAAGCGACAGCAGTATTACGACGTTTAAGCCGCTGGTTACTCAGCTTATTCAGGATGTCGTGGATACATTTGGTAGTTGGTTGTATCAAAAACCGACAAATGAAACCCGGCGAATCGTTGATATTCCGCTGAGTGAAATCACGAACAGGCGCTCAAAAGTAATTGCTGTTTTCGATTTTGTAGAGTTATCAGGAATGAATTTAGCGGCGATGTTCCCAGGTAACACCCAAGTATTGTCTTCAATCCATTCCTATGCCGATTACTACATCGACGCGGACACCAATGCGCCAGTAATGTCCGGTTGCGATCTGACGGTTTACGATCATTACTCCAACACCAACGATATCGAGGTAATGGTCAGTTATCAGGCACCTTCCGATTCAAACCATCCGGGGCAACGATATTTATATTTACAACAAGCCAATCACCATGCAGACCTTTATTTATTGTCCTGGACCTTAACCCAACAAACAGCCGATATTATTGCGGGCACCCCTGCTATCTCCAAATTGGCGGAACAAGCCAATTGTTGTTTGGGGTCATATTTGCAAAAACTCATTCAGGAAAATGACATTCCCCTGAACTTTACGGGTACTCCATATTATCCGAATATTGTCTATGTTGATTTTTGCACGCATTTTGTGACCGATATTTGCAACTTCATCAATAAAACTTTGTACCCTCAAAACTAAGAACCCAGCATTTCGATCAATTGCATCTATTTTAGACCCATTTAAAATCTCATTTATGAGCACGAAACAATTTATGCTAAGCAACCTGACGGATCTTGCAGATTCCGCCGTACAGCCTTCCATTGCGATGTCTGGCAGCAATGTGGTGGTGATTTACCGACAATCCGGCTCTACCGGCACTGCTTTATCCTATCAGGCAGGTTCTATTGGCAATACCGGCATTTTGAGTTTGGGCAGCAAAACCGGTGTGCCTCAAAAAGGCAATACCGGCAACACCGACAACGGCGAAACGCCCACCATTGCCATCAACAGCCAGGGCGTAGTTGTCGAAATACACGAATCCAACGGCTCTTCGAGCGAACTGTGGACACATGTTGGCCAACACAACGGCACCGCAATTACTTGGGGGACAGCCAGGACAGCATTCAAACGCTTGCTTCCTGGGCTGATGCGTGCTTAGGACAAGGCATCCAGACGCTCATCCAGCAGGGGCATATTACGAGTACTTACCTTCCCAACCTGATCTATGTTGATTTTTGCGATAATTTCGTGACGGATGTTTGCAATTTCATCCATGCTACGTTGTATAATGAGTAGGTTGGAGTCCGGACTCGGGACTCGGGACTCCTGCCCACCCGAATAAAAAAACGCCCGCTGACGGCATAAAGCACACAGCGGGCGTTTGTTATCTGAAAAAGAGCAGATTAATACCTGTCTTTGTTGTAGCGATCTCCGCCACCACCGCCGTCGCCACGACGATTGCGGTCTCCGCCGCCACCGCCGCCACCATAGCCGCCGCCGCCACCGCCGCCATAACCGCCGCGGTCTCCGCCGCCGCCACCGCCACCACGGTAGCCGCCGCCGCCGCCGCCGCCGCCGGCTTTTTTCTGGGGATCGGCTTTTTTCACGACGATGGTACTTCCGTCAAGGTCACTTTCGTTCAGTGCGTTAATAGCAGCGTTGCCTTCTTCGTCATCGGACATTTCAACGAAGCCGTACCCTTTGGAGCGGCCCGTATCGCGGTCCATGATGACCTTTGCAGAATCTACAGCTCCAAACGCTTCGAAAGCTTCCTGAAGGTCTTCGCTGGAGGTTTTGAAATTCAATTTTGCAACAAAAATGTTCATTACCGAAAAAATTGAAAAAGTGAATAAAGTATACATACTAAAATAAAAAACAAAAACTGCTTTACCCTCAAAAAAGGCGCGATGCATGTTCATGCACTGCGGCAATTCACTACTACCTGTGTTCAGAAAAGCACAAACCTGCTGCGCTTAAGCATAGCGAAAGAATGATGGAGACTACTTTTGAAGAGGAGACCAACAGACCGGCTAAACTTAAAATACGATCATCCAATAAAAAAAACATCCTGCCATCGTGGCGTTGGCTTCGTCTTTCGAGCCGAATGGTAAAGCCCACAAGGGCTTACGAGTGACAAATATAACAACAAAGCTTTCCCCGCGCAAGGGTTGTTGCAAGAATCGGGCTGTTTTTTTGAAATTATAGTAATAATATGCGATTTTGGGGGTTATTTAGCACAACAGAGGGGTGTATTGCCCAATAAAAGAAGGGCATAACCCATTCCAACAAAATTGATTCCGCGCCTGAATGCGTGGAAATAGTGACACAAATATGAATCAGAATCCGCTATTTGACCACGAATCGAACGATGTCCGGCGCTATTTCACCATTGGAGAAATTGCTGATATGTTCAACGTATCCAAATCGTTAATCCGCTTTTGGGAAAGCGAATTTGATGTATTGCGCCCTGCAAAAAACAGCAAGGGCGACCGCCGGTTTACGCGCCAGAACATCGAGCAGTTTCGGTTGATTTATCACTTGGTGAAAGAACGCGGTTTTACGCTGGAAGGTGCCAAAAAAGAATTGGTGGCCACCAAAACCCGGCAACGGGAAAAAGAAGCCATCATCGCCCGGCTGCAGGAGTTGAAGGGGTTGCTGGAAACGTTGAAGAGCGGGTTGTGAGTCTTTTTGACAAATTGATAATGGACAAAACCCGACTAAGATTAGACTTAACGTGTTTTTCAAAACGCGGTTTGTTGGCCTGAAACCAATCGCGGTTGTTGTTTTGAGCCAATTCCTGGAAAAAGCTTACAAAGTCGGGTGTGAAGTATGGCATACTATCAAGGTTTTTGTAAAAAACTTACACTGCTCCTAAATTTCTATAGCCACTCCAAATTAAATCCAGATCCTTTTCAATGGAATAATCTTTCGCGTACAGCAAATTCAGGCGCTCGATGGTTTCGGCATTCAGCCTGTCCGATTGCAACCCGGTCAGCGGCGACAACACGCCCGGCGCCAACAGCGGCAGTGCAATTTCCCGGGCAGTAGCGAGGTGGTATCCCACCCAAGTTTTTCGCCCCACCAACACCTTCAGCACATTGCCCACAAACCCGCCTCGCCTACGCATCCACAACAAATGCAGGGGCAGGGTAAGCAGCAAGGCGACTGCCACCGAAATATCCAACAAGCGTTTGTGGCGTCGGTTCACCGGATCGGCAATGCCAAACCTAATGTCTATGGTATACAACTCGCCCGGTTCGTTTTTGGAATGGCTGCCAATGATGGACAGGCTTTCTTCCGGAGCAATTTTGTATTCAATCACCGGCCCCAACTGCGCCATCCAACGCATGATGTCCTGAATGGGCACGTCTTTTGAACAAAAAATAATTTCATTGGCTTTGTAAATTTGAACCACCTCCCCCAACTGGCGCAGCGTCCCCAAAAAGGTACGCGCATCGGCCATCTCCTGAGGCGACACTTTACCGATGAAATTAACCGTTGCGCCAGCCTGGTACAACAACTGCCGCACCCGGTCGCTTTCTGCTTCTCCGCCTACAATAATCAAGTTGCTTTGGCGCGTACGTCCTACGTGGAGGTTGCCGTGGTGCCAAAAATGCAGCAACAAACGCAAGGCGGAAGTAGAAAGGACAGCCCAGGCAGCACCCAGCAAAATCAATGCCCGGGAGTTGCGGTATTCCACATCCAAAAAGCCATAAATTGCGGCAATGAGCAGAGAACCCGCCAACAGCCCGCGGGCTAAGCGGCGCAAATTCCCGGGTGCGTCGTACCCCCCGCTGAGCCAGACGCTGAGCAACCATATCGCCGTGTACATTGAAAAATTAAGGTACACAATCAGGTGGTTGTAGTATTCGGGGTCGTGAAAATGGTAGGACGCCCAAAAATTCTTCAAAAAATTCAAACCGGCGTAGATGAGCACGCCATCGAGCAGGGGCAACGCAATTTTTTTCCAGCCATTCGTCAGCAAAGCCAGCAACGCCCGCAGGTAAATGGCTCCGCGGAGCATGGCGACAAACAAATCGGCTTTCCGGCCCGTAAAATGCTTCCGCGCAAAAATGATCATGGCCTGGTAAAACGCCCGCACGTAGTTTAGGCTGCCCTTTTTGGTGCTTTCGCCTTTGTAATGGAGGATGGTCGTTTCCGGAAAATAGTAGTTTTGATAACCGGCTAATTTGATGCGATACGACAAATCTATGTCTTCGCCGTACATAAAAAAGGCCTCATCGAGCAACCCGGCTTTATCTAAGGCGCTGCGGCGCAACAACATAAAAGCCCCGGAAAGTACGTCTACCGGGTGGATTTCATGTTCGTCTAAATAGCCAAGGTGGTATTGGTTGAACAACTTGGATTTTGGAAAAAAAGTGGATAATCCGAAGGTGCGGCAAAACGCCACCCAGGGCGAAGGGAAACCGCGTTTCGACTCTGGCAGGAATTTCCCCGAACCGTCTATCATGCGAACGCCCAAAGCGCCTGCATCCGGGTGCGCATCCATAAAGGCAACACATTTTTCAAACGTATCTTCTTCCACCACGGTGTCGGGATTGAGCAGCAATACGTATTCCCCCGAAGACTGCCGGATGGCCTGGTTGTTGGCCTTAGAAAAACCAACATTGTCGCGATTCGCAATCAAATGCACTTCTGGAAACTTCTCCTGTACCATGCGCACCGAATCGTCCACCGAGTTGTTGTCTACGACCCAGACTTCGGCTCCCCCCGCCCCCGAGGGGGCTGCTGATCCCTTGCGGATCGAAAGCAGAGCCTGCTCCAGAAAATACCGGACATTGTAATTGACGATGATGATGGAGAGCTTCATGTATCCCTATTCGGGTATTGTCGAAGGCAGGTGTTCGGCACTACCATTGATTTGAAAAGCTAAAGTTCGGTTAAACACTGAAAAGTTATGGGCTAGAACAATTTAGTTTGTAATTCTATCTTAGGATGGAATGTTCCGATGATGATGAACGGGTTTAATGAAACATGGTGATGTGCCTGAGTCGTACCTAAGAAAAAATGCAGATCCTTTGTTTTGGCAAAATCGTCAAAGTATTTTTTACGAACATCTGCAACAGCTTTCTGTTCATTTCCTTCGTGACGGGCAAGGCAATTCCAATAAAGTTGTCCTGTTTCCCAATCTTCAATCATCATACGGCTTTCAATTTCTTGATTGTCTCTGAAATGGAATTTGAATTTGTAAGGGAGTTTTTGAACGACTCCAAATTTCCCTTCCTTGGTTGTTTCAAAAAGGTTGAGCTGGTTCAGCTTGGCTAACTTGTCTTTGTCCCACTCACGATCAACCAACTCAGCTGTAAAATTTAAATTTTTTGCCGGTTTGAAAACAGCCAATGAAGTGCAAATATCTTTGTTCTTGGCTTCTGCAATCAATTCTTTCAGGATTAAATAAATTTTGCCTAAACAGATTTTCTTGCGTTCTTCCCAGTTGTTGGCAGTGTCAATGTGTCCAACAACTTTTATTTCGGTGTCTATACTTTTGGGCCTAAAACTATCAGGCCTAAAATCACTGGTATTCTTTACCAAGTCAACTTCTATCCAGTCGTATTTTTTGTATTGCTCATTGTAAGATTTTTTACGGAATGGAACTGGATAAAGCCGTATCCAAGTGCCATCTTCTTTAAAACCTGCCGTGCAGACTAACTCATCATACTTGGCGGAAAGTGTCGGATAGGTTTTTACCGTGATTAATACTTTCGTTGACGCCATAGTTTAGATGTGTTTTACTTCATAATTAAAGTCGGGTAAGGTTTCAATCGCTTCGGCTAAGTACTTGCGGTGGCACTGGCAAATATTAGCTTCAAAACAAGTTAATGCAATGCGTTTATATTGTTTCAAAAGTTTCAATATTTCATTTTGGTATGGTGTTGTTTTACTCAAATTGTTTTTAAGATAAATGGCAAACAGTTTATCGTAATCGCTTTGTGTGTTCAATTCCTGGCGCTGGTCAGATTGTATGCCTACTTCGGGAATGTGTACATACTCAATGTCCAAACTTGCACAGTATTTTTTTAACTGACTTTTGCTAAAGCCGTATTTCATGCTCAGAGGGTTGTTGCGAACATCCACCAATACCTTTACATCATTTTTAAGCAAACGAACCAAATATTCCTCCAGCGAAATGCCTTCATAACCAATGGTAAATAGCACCGTTTTGTTTCCTTTCGGTTTCGCGTTGCTTACTTTTTCTAATTCATCTTTAGTTAAGATGGTTTCGGCTGCCTTGCTATTAATTGCATAAAACGGAAAGTTTATGTAGGTGTGCTTCATTAAAGCCGTTGCATTCATTTTTCCGTAATTAGCTTTTACTTCCTGCAATAGTTTTAGGTCGGCAGGTTTCAATTGTTTCAGATAGTCGGTTTTATCTTTCTTTTCGAAGGTTTTTTCATCTTCATTTATAAAGCCACGTGTAACCATTGCCGTCATATCTGCATTGGCAGAGTAGGAGTAACAACCGAATTTGTATGGAATAAAATCATACGCAGCTTTGGTCTGTTTGTTGGCAAACAGGAACAACAACTTTTGTAGACGAATTTTATCCAATTGCCCGTCAAACAGTTGCAGTAAAGCCAATATTATTTTTCTTCTGTAAAACACGATGCGAAGGTAAGGTTTTAAAATGTCGTTATCAATTTTCATACTCAAATCATTGAATTGCTTGCCATAAATACTGATAGCCCCCTAAATCCAAATGACCTTTAGGGGCTCATTATCTGCCATAAACCGTTGGATAATTCGCGTCGTTTCCGGGTTTCCGGCGCGCTGGCGCACCACATCCCGAAGGGCATTCACCTCATCTGCACTATCTCGATCCACGTACCCAAATCCGCAATAAGCGCCATCCTCTACCAGTATAACGGCATATTCATCGGTGTGGCGCCCGCGGTCGAGGATAAAAAAATTGCGGTCGAAAACGGTCGTCATGGCCTCCATGGCTTGCAGCACCCGCTCGTTGTAGCTTTCCGGGGCTTCCTGCCCTGCGCAAGCACCGCGGCATTGTTTCAGGTGGTAATGAAAACAAGCGCCTTTGCCCGGTTGGATATTGCAAAAGCGACCGCACAATTCGTAAGCTTTCATGGCGTACTGCAGCCGGCCCCGGGCGTGGCTGAGTTTTGGAAATTCCGCAACAAGCTGCAATTGCCGGCGTGTTTTGGCCGTGACCTGGGCAACATTCAAACACAGGTATCCGCCTTCATTGACGTAACTGTGGATCAGGTACGGAAAATTGCGCTGCCGTTGTGCGCGGTTGACCGAAGGACTGATGCGCTTGATCTCTTCCGATTCCAATAATAACGCCACCAACTCACTCCCCGTATGTTCGTAGGAAATGTCGTGTACCAATTGCTGCAACTTGCCCGCTTTGTCCGTTTTATCGGCAAAATGCTCCGCCACGCGCTTTTGGATATTGATGCTTTTACCCACATACACGACATTTCCCTGCACATCGTGAAAGTAATAAACGCCGCACACATCGGGCAGGTCGTGGAGGCGTTCGAGGTTCAGGTTTTGCGGAAGCAACGATTCCCGGATGCCGAGGTTGATCATTTTTTTGAGGCTTTCCACGCCGGTTTGTTGCGACAGGATGCGCTCCAGCAATTCCGTTGTGGCCTTCGCATCGGCTAAGGCGCGGTGGCGTTGTTCCACCTTGATGTTGAAATGCCGGATGAGGTTTTCCAGACTATAAGAGGCCAATCCGGGGAATACCTGCCTGCTGAGCCGAACGGTACACAGTTGCCGCCGCGAAAAGGTATAGCCCAGACGGCTGAATTCTTCTTTGATGAAACTGTAGTCGAACCGCACATTGTGCGCCACAAAAATAGCCCCGGCAGTTACCTCAACGACCTGCTTGGCGATTTCGTAAAACTTCGGCGCGTTCTCGACCATTTCCTGGGTGATGCCCGTCAGTTGGGTGATGCCATAGGGAATGTAGCACTCCGGGTTGACGAGCGACTCGAAAGTTTCAACAATTTGGCCGTCTTCGTACACCACTACCGCGATTTCTGTAATTTTATCGCGGGCGGCACGGCCACCGGTGGTTTCGATGTCTACAATGGCGTAACGCACTTTTTTTATTGAGGATTTGATTGGTTGAGGATTGGAGGATTTGATTGGTGAGGACTCAAATCCTCGAATACTCAAATCTTCAAATACTCAATTGTTTAAAAATAAAACAAAATGAAACAATTTCCTGTAAAAGTAAAAATATTTGTTGCATGCTGCATCATTTTTCAATGGAGTTGCAGCAGAAAAATTCAACCGGTTCTCGTCGTAGAAAAACCGCCCGTTGTTGTAGAAGTGGAGGAACCTGCCCCGCCGGTAGCAGATACAGTAGTTGCCGAGATTCCGCCGCTACAATTGCTGACCATTGCCGCTGCCCGATTAGACGATTACCTGCCTATCCTGGAAGGAAAAACAGTCGCCTTGTTGGTCAACCATACGGCAATGGTCGGCAACCTGCACGTAGCCGACAGCCTGCTGCGCCGGGGTGTGCGCATCCAATCCATTTTTGCGCCCGAACACGGTTTTCGGGGCACGGCAGCCGACGGCGAAAAAATTGCGGACGGCAAAGACCCCAAAACCGGTATTCCGCTGATTTCTCTCTACGGCAAAAAGCAGGCACCCTCCAAAGAAGACCTCAAAGGGGTGGACTGGCTCATTTTCGACGTGCAGGACGTAGGCACCCGGTTTTATACCTACATCTCCACCATGCACTATGCCATGGAAGCCTGCGCGAAGTACGGCGTAAAATTTATGGTATTTGACCGCCCGAATCCCAACGGGCATTTTGTGGACGGCCCGGTGCGCAAGCCGGGGTACGAGTCTTTTGTGGGCCTGCACCCCATTCCGGTGGTCCACGGCATGACGGTGGGCGAATACGCGCAAATGATCAACGGGGAGGGGTGGCTGCGCGATAGCCTGCGCTGCGACCTCGTCGTGATCCCCTGCCTGAATTACACCCACAAAACGCCTTATGCTTTGCCCGTTAAACCCTCGCCGAACCTGCCAAATATGACCGCCATTTACCTCTACCCTTCCATCTGCTATTTTGAAGGCACGAACGTGAGCCTCGGACGCGGCACCAACAAGCAGTTTCAGGTGCTGGGCAGTCCGGGATTTCCGAAAGGCAATTATGAATTTACGCCGATCCCGATGCCTGGGGCAACAAAACCACCGCTGGAAGGCCAACTGTGCCGGGGCTACGACCTCAGCGCCCTTTCCCCCGACAGCTTGCGAACCGTGGGCCGCATCAATTTGTCTTACCTGCTCGACTACTACCGTAATTTTCCCGATACCGCCAATTTTTTCCTAAAAACCCTGTATTTCGATAAGTTGGCAGGTAGCGACCAATTGCGGAAACAACTCATCGCTGGCAAAAGCGAAACCGAAATCCGGGAATCCTGGCAGGCCGATTTGGCGGCGTTTAAGGGGATGCGGAGGAAGTATTTGATTTATGAGGATTTTGAGTAGTGTCTGTTTTTAGCGTCCGATAGGCCAAGTGAGGGTTTCGAGTCGTTCGAAAGTGATGCCTTTCATGGGTGGCGGGCCATACTACTGGACATTTTGTCAACATGACGTTTACTAAACTTTGAAAATTTAGGGTCGCTGAAATAATAACTGTCCAGTAGTATGGTGCCGGGCACATAAGTGACCCTGGAAATGACCTATTTTGCCCGAAAAGATGCTGGATAGAGGACGGGGTTAACCTTTTCTGCGCCTAAACTTTGCAAATTAGAAACGCAGTATTACCTTACTGCTTATAAATTGAATCCTGACATGACTGATATGGAGGGTAATTGTGTAACGCCCCGCTTTCAGACATCACCTGGGGCATGGGAGTTTTGACCTTTAGAGGCTGTTAAACCAATAAAAAATGAAAATTCCGTTAGAAAAGATAAAAAATCTGGTCATTGAAGGGGAATTGGAAGATGCCCTGAACCTACTAAATGAAGGAGCAGAAAGTACGCCATTTGAAAATGAAAGCACATTGCTGTTTTCAAGGTTTAATAAAATAAAAAAAGAAAAAAGCAACAACATCATCAGCGAAGAGATAGAACAGCGGGAACACAATAAAATTGTTGTGTCAATTTTAGAGCTATTGGACAATGCCTTGAATTCTTTTTTTTATGATGAAGTTTTATTTGACAAGCTATTGTTTTTTGAAACGCCACAAGAAGTTTTAACGCCGAAGCAGGACAGGCAATATTTTACCGAATTCGATTCAGAAAAAACCAGGTGTATCGGATGGGAACTATTCATGAGGTATCCTAAAATAATCAACAACTTCGATTTTACAATAAAATGGCAGCTTATCAAGGCCAATAACCAGGTTATGCCTAAAGTAATCAGTGAATTCAACTTACAGGAAGGATGGACGAATTCCTGGATGGCTCATTCCTGGGGAACTACAAATCCCGGAAGCTGGGAAAAAGGAAAGTCAGCCATAAAACTTTATATCGGAGATAAGCTGGTTTCTGAAGGAGCGTTTTTGATAAAATGAGGCAAACAGGTCGCTTCGCTGTCCGTTGTCCCGCTCATTTATAAAGTGCAAACCCTGCACAATTAGGGCTTTGTTAGACTTGTTGCCTACGCCAAAATATTTTACACCCGATACCAACAATGGTTCGTGACAAACTCACGCCGCCCAGGCGGCGTAATAATTAGAGAATAAGCGCTTTTTGATATCGGGATTATTTTTTACATGGGTTGAGTCCAAGCCCAACACGGCAGAAAATTGCTCAACCAGCGCCAAATTATGATAA